>Ga0181585_10000513_pt1 | contig 32628 bp, 35 predicted proteins | sample 071ome_29_FD_132469 | JGI IMG/M metagenome (GOLD analysis project Ga0181585, IMG submission 132469) | Coastal salt marsh microbial communities from the Groves Creek Marsh, Skidaway Island, Georgia - 071407BT metaG (megahit assembly) | ecosystem: Environmental > Aquatic > Marine > Intertidal...
TAGCTCAGTGGTAGAGCACCACATTGGTAATGTGGGGGTCGGAAGTTCGATTCTTCTTGGCGGCACCATCAATAATCAAAAGTTATATTTTTATTGATAGGCAATAGGATTTATAGTATAATATATAAATTAAGAAAGAGGTAAGATATGAGAGATTTTGAAAAGATATTTCTTGAGCTTCAAAAAGATACAACTGATCCTTATATGAATAAGAATCTAATTCAAGAGCTCGTTTGTTGTAATAATGCATTATTAAAATTGTTGGATAATGAAACCGGTAATAGTTTGCTGCATCAAGCTATTATATATGGACATTATGATATGGCTCTTTTTTTATACATAAAGGTGCAAATGTTAATCAGCAAAATAGCAAGAATAAAAATACTGCTTTACACCTTACTGAGGGCAAGGGTTTATTTGAGATCTTGTTAGATTCTTGGGCAGATATTCATGCTGTTAATAATAGAGGCGATACAGTTTTAATGACGCAGGTTGACAGTAGAAAATATGAAATTATTGATCTTTTATTAAAAGAAAAATTGATATTAATGTTCCGTCGAAATCGGGTAATAATGCAGCTCATATGATTATGTATGATGTTTTTAATGATGATGAAAAAATTGATAAACAGCAAGATATAGAGCTGCTTGGAAAATTTATTTCTTATGATAAAAATATTATATATTCTCTTGATAAGAAAGGAAACTCTATCTTGAGTTTAGCTTTAGATCATGGATTATTATCTGGAGGTTGTTCTTTTTTGCCTGATAAAATACCTGAAATATTAATTGATGGGTATCGTAGCAGAATAATTGCTTTTGCAATGGGATCATATAAGGGGTTGGGGGAGCGCTCTTGGGTGCAGAAATTACCTTTAGAATTAATTCAATCAATATCACAACAAAGCATTGGATCACAATATATTCCTGATAAAAAGACTATGTCTAGTAGAGGGATTTAAATTTCTGGATATTATTTATTACAATTCTAAGAGAGATTTTTTATAACCTTGTTGTTTGTTATTAATATTAATTTTTTAACCTTTACCGTAATATGCTGACTTTGGGAGTAAAAGAATTTTTTTTTAGATTATTCTACTTAAGAAATATCAATGGCGTATTTTTTCATCTCAGCTAGTGATACATATTCTAATGCGGCTTCATTAGTTGAGCGAAGCAGAATTTTTATATTAATAGCTGCAGTTATTGCTTGTTTTACTCTTGAAGCGCAAACACACCATCTATCACCGTCTTTTAAGCCTGGAAAATTAAATTCTGGAACTGGAGTGCTTAAATCATTGCCTATTTTTTTTTGAAAATCTAAAAAATCATCGGTAATTTCAATGCATATTGTATGTGATCCTCGGTCTTCTGGTATTATGTGACAATAGCCATTTCTTAAAAATCCAGTTTTAGGTTTGTAACAACAAAATTCTAATTCTTCACCTAAGACGTTTTTTTGTTTGTGTATTTTATCAGATTTCATAAATTCTTGTTTTGATTATTCAATATTATTCCTTGAAAAAGAGTTTTATTCAAGTTAACAAAATTGTCAAAAAAGGTTTATATGTATTGGACAAGTTTTTATGCATCAATTTTAGGGTTTATATATTTCTATCTTTCGGCCTCGGTTATTAGGCTAAGAATTTTACATAATATTACAATTGGTGATGGTAATAATAAAAGTTTAAAAATTTTAATTAGAAGGCATGCGAATTTTATTGAATATGTGCCAATATCATTAATTTTGCTTATATTAAGTGAAAGTAATGGTGCTGGTTTTTGGTTAGTACATACAGCTGGTTTTAGTTTGCTTTTAGGAAGGTTATTACATGCTTTTAGCTTATCAGAAAATGTTATCAGGGATAATATAAGGATGATAGCTATGTTTTTAACATTTCTTAGTATTTTTACTGGCGCTATTTCTAATTTATATATAGCAATTTTAGGTAATATTTAATTATGAGTAAAGTTGCTATTTTTTGGCATCGTAAGGATTTGCGCATTAAATATAATAAAGCTTTAAATGAAGCTGCTAAATCATCTCATATTATACCTTTATTTATTTATAACCCCAAAGATTATGGCGCAGCTCAAAGGGTTTGGCTTCATCATTCCTTGCAAAAGCTATCATTGCAATATGATAATAAATTAATTATCAGGACAGGCGATCCAGTTGAGGTTTTAAATGAAATAATTGTCTCTAGTAAAGCTGATTCTCTTTTTTGGAATCGTCAATATGAACCAGAAGCTATTTCATCTGATAAGAAAATAAAAGAATTTTTTAAGGATAAATTAACTGTTGAAAGTTACAGAGCTAATTTGCTCTGTGAACCATGGAAAATCAAAAATAATCAGGGTAGCTATTTTAAAGTATTTACGCCATTTTATAAAAAAATGCAGCTATTTTTAGAAGAGAATTTTGTTGAATTGGAAGAGGGAGGAAATGTTAACTTACATGCAAATAATATTAACTCACTATCTGTTGATGATTTAAATTTACTGCCTAAAAACCCTGATTGGGGAAGCAAATTTTTAAAATATTTTACAATGGGAGAGGAAGCGGCTTATGAAAAATTCCATGATTTTATAGACAGAAAAGTTGCAAATTATGCTGAAGGTAGAAATTTGTTAAATAAAGATATTTGCTCTGCTTTATCACCACATTTACATTTTGGTGAAATATCTGTTGATTATATTTTTCAAACCTTAAGAAATCGATTAAATGATAAGCAAATTAGCAAATTTATTTCAGAATTATGCTGGAGAGAATTTTCTTATTATTTACTTTATCATTTTAAAGAGTTGAGAGAGAAAAATTTTAATAGTAAATTTGATAGTTTTCCGTGGCAAAATAATATGTATTTATTCAATAAATGGGCTAAAGCTAAAACAGGATATCCAGTTATTGATGCGGCAATGACTGAATTATATCAAACTGGTTATATGCATAATAGAGCTAGAATGATAGTGGCTTCTTTTTTAATAAAAGACTTATTTATTGATTGGAGAATTGGTGAGGAGTTTTTTTGGAATCAGTTGTTAGATGCTGATGTGGCAAATAACAGTGCTTCATGGCAGTGGGTTGCGGGAAGTGGAGCTGATGCAGCTCCTTATTTTCGAATTTTTAATCCAATTACCCAAGGAGAAAAATTTGATGATGATGGAACATATATTAGAAAATGGTTACCGATATTGTCAAAATTATCAAATAAATATATTCATAGACCTTGGGATGCACCGGAGAAGGAGTTAGATTTTGCTGGAGTAAAATTAGGTGAAAATTATCCTAAACCAATTGTAAACCATGCTGATGCTCGTAATAAGGCCTTGGAAATTTTTAAAAATCTTTAATTTTATAATTATATCTTTATAAGTAGCCTTATTCTTTAACTTTATAGAACCTCTTTTTTCAGAGTTTTAATGGAAATATATTTGCCTATTGCAGAAATACCAATAAATATTTTATGGCTATTATTAGCTGGTTTTTTTGCTGGTATTTTATCTGGTTTATTTGGTATTGGTGGCGGTTTTATAATGACGCCTTTGTTAATTTTTATGGGGGTTGGGCCAGCAATAGCTGTAGCATCTTCTGCTAATCAAATAATTGCCTCCTCTTTTTCTGGTTTTTTAACTCATGCAAGGCGTAAAAATGTAGATTTTAAAATGGGTAATATTTTAATTGTGGGCGGCTTTGTTGGTTCATCAATTGGAGTATTGATTTTTAAATTTTTAAAAGGATTTGGTCAAATTGATTTGGTTATTTCTCTTTTATATATATTTGTGCTAGGTTTTATTGGTTTTTCAATGGCTTACGAGAGCTTTAAAGCTGTTTTTAAGATTAAATCTCAGTCAATGAAGCTTAATAGGAAGGATAAATTATATAATAAGCTGCCTTTTAAGATTTATTTTCCGCGTTCAGATTTAACAATAAGTTTATTAATACCTGTTTTTGTAAGTATTTTTTCCGGTATATTAGTTTCGATTATGGGTATTGGTGGAGGGTTTATAATGATTCCAGCAATGATTTATATATTAGGTATGCCAACTTCAGTGGTTGTGGGGACTTCGTTATTTCAGGTTATATTTGTAACTTCTAATGTTACTATTTTGCATATTTTAACTACTCAATCTGTGGATATTCTATTGGCTGGTATATTATTAGTTAGTTCAGTTGTGGGAGCTCAGTTTGGAACAAGAGTTGCTTTATTTTGTCCTGCAGAAAAATTAAGAGCTATATTAGCTGTTATTATTCTTACTTTAGTATTTAAATTAGCATTAGGTTTTTTTATTGCTCCTATTAACCCTTTTGAGGTGATGTTGATCGATGAGAATTAAAATAATCTGTATTTTAACATTAATATCCTGCAATATTTTTGCAAAACCTATCGATTCAGATATTAGTCATGATAAAATTCTTATAGATGCAAGATTTTCAGGTCAGAAGTTATTTTTATTTGGGGCTAGAAATTCTCCGGGTGAGATTATTGTCGTTGTTAGAGGTCCTGATGAAGATTATGTTGTTAGAAAAAAAGAAAAAATAGCTGGAATATGGTTAAATAGAAAGCAAATGAAATTTAAGGATGTTTATGGCTTTTATGATATATATAGTAGCTTTGATGTAGCTAATATATCAAATGAATTATTAGTAAAGAATTTAAATATAGGAGTTGAGAATATACCTCTAAATTACACTGGTGAGGCTTATCTTGAAGAGATAGATGATTTTCGTTCAGCTATTTATGAAAAGAAATTTAATAATGAGTTATATGCTAAAAATGTTAATGAAATTAAATTTATGGGAGATACTTTGTTTAAAGCTAATTTGAATTTTCCTAAAACTATTCCACATGGTTTTTATAATATAGATATTTACTTAGTGGCTGATAATAATTTTGTTGCTATGCAAACTATTCCAATTGAAGTAAAGCGTACTGGGTTTGAATCATTTATTTATAATTCAGCTCATGATTATAGTATAGCTTATGCTTTATTTTGTGTTTTAGCTGCTTTATTTGCTGGTTGGTTTGCAAATATTATATTTTGGAAAGTTTAATCAGTTTTAGATCTTTGTTTTGGGTTAGACCATAATGTTTCCAAATCGTAATATGATCTTGTTTCAGGATGAAATATATGAGTTATAATTTGTGGTGTATCAACTAATACCCATTTTCCATCATCCATTCCTTCAGAATTATAATTTAATTGAGTGTCATGTTTTATATATTGAATAATTTTCTCTGCTAATGATACAACATGTCTATTTGATGTTCCTGAGGCAATAAGCATGTAATCACAAATATCATTTTTACCTGCCATATCTATTAATGATATTTCTTCGGCTTTATTTTCTTCTAATATATTTTTTAAAGAATTAGCTAATTTAAGTGAGTTTTGCATTGTGAGTTATTATGGGATAGGTTTATGATGCTGTTTTTTTTGTTTTTTTAGCAACAGTTTCTTTTGCTTGATTAGTACGGATTTTTTTACCTGCAATAATTTCTTTAACTTCACTTCCGCTTAGAGTTTCGTATTTTATTAGAGCTTCTGCAAGTAAATGTAGTTTTTTGATATGTTTTTTAAGTAGCATTTTTGCTGTATTATAGCCTTCTTCTACTAGTTTTTTTACTTCCTCATCTATGAGATTTGCTTTATCGTTAGATATGAAGTCTTCTTGGCTCATTTCATGCATTATTGGTCCAATTGCTTCGCACATTCCCCATTTAGTTACCATCATTTTCGATATTCTGGTAGCTTGTTGAATATCTGATGAAGCTCCTGTAGTTACTTTATTTGCACCAAAAATTATTTCCTCAGCAACTCTACCTCCCATAGCAACGGCAAGATCTGCTTTAAGCTTTTCATATGTGACTGATAATTTGTCATCTTCAGGTAAGCGCATTACCATTCCTAAAGCTGCTCCTCTTGGCATTATGGTTGCTTTGTGAATTGGGTCTGATGCTTCTGAAAATACTGTAACAATAGCATGTCCTGCTTCATGATAAGCTGTTAGTTTCTTTTCTTCTTCTTTCATTACCATTGATTTTCTTTCAGCACCCATTAGGACTCTGTCTTTGGCGTAGTCAAAATCTTTCATAGTTACCATTTTTTTATTATGTCGAGCCGCATGAAGAGCTGCTTCATTAACTAGGTTTTGTAATTCAGCACCTGCAAAACCAGGCGTTCCCCTAGCAATTATGCTTAGATCTACATCAGGAGCTATTTCGACATTTTTAGCATGAACTTCTAAAATTCTTTTTCTGCCATTTACATCAGGATTTGGAACGTTGATTTGTCTGTCAAATCTTCCTGGTCTAAGGAGAGCTTTATCAAGAACATCTGCTCTATTAGTTGCAGCTAAAATAATAACACCTTCATTTTCCTGAAAGCCATCCATTTCTACAAGAAGCTGATTTAAGGTTTGTTCTCTTTCATCATTTCCTCCGCCAACGCCAACTCCTCTATGTCTTCCTACTGCATCAATTTCATCAATGAAAATTATGCAAGGCGCATTTTTTTTGCCTTGCTCAAATAAGTCTCTTACTCTGCTTGCTCCAACTCCTACAAACATTTCAACAAAATCAGATCCTGAAATGCTAAAAAAAGGCACTTTTGCTTCGCCAGCAATTGCTTTTGCCAATAAAGTTTTTCCTGTGCCTGGATTTCCGATTAATAAACAACCTTTAGGAATTTTTCCTCCAAGTTTTTTAAATTTGAAGGGGTCTTTTAGAAATTCTACTAATTCCATTATTTCTTCTTTTGCTTCTTCGATTCCTGCAATATCTTTAAAAGTTATTTTAATGTCTTTATTCATGTACATTTTAGCTTTACTTTTTGCAAAGCTTAATGGGTTACCTCCGCCTTTACCCATTTTTTTGACAAAATAAACCCAAACAAAAATTATGATGATAAATGGTAGCCATGATATTAAAGCAGAAATTAAGGTGGTTTTCATGTTATCTGCTGTTGTTACTTTGATTCTTACATTAGCTTCTTCCAATTTATCTATTAAGTTAGGATAATTGGGAGCTTGGGTGGTAAAAATGCTATTATCTTTATATTTTCCTTCAATAGCATTATTGCTGGAGATTGAAACCGAAATAACATGACCCGCTTTAACATTTGCTAGGAAGTCTGAAAAATCTATTTGGTTTTTTTGACTGTTTGATTGATTAATTAGGCTACTTATTACTAAAAATGCCCCAAATATTGCTACCCAGATTAGAAAATTTTTAGAATTTTTATTGTTGTTGGACTCTTTTTTCATCGCATTTATTATATAGTAACTAAATTAACAATTACAAGTCTATTAATTAAAATTATTTTAAATAATAAAATCAATTTTTTTTATTCCTTGTAAGTATAATATTGATGTTAATGAGCTATGATTTATGTGATGCTGGCTTGCTGTTTTTACTGTTTCTTTTGCTTTATAGGCAATTCCAAATGGAGTGCTTTTTAGCATTGGTATATCATTTGCTCCATCTCCAACGCAAATTATTTCTTCTGGTTGAAGATTTAGTTTTTCTTGTAATTTTTTACTTAATTTTAATTTGCTATTATTATCAAAGATTGGAGGAATAATATTTCCTGTTAAAATATTATTTTTTACTTCTAGATTATTGGAATGGTCTTCGTTAAATGATATTTTTTCTTTAATTTTATCGGTGAAAAATTGAAAGCCTCCAGAGGCTAGGGCAAGGTGGCAATTATATTTTTTTAGGGTCTTTCCTAATATTTCTGCTCCATATGATAATTTGATGTTATTATTATAAATTTCTTCTAAGCTTTTTAATGGAATAGATTCTAATAATTTGACTCTTTTTATTAAGGATGAGCTAAAATCTAATTCTCCATTCATTGCTGCTTCGGTAACTTTTTTAACTTCTTCATATTTATTAGCATATTTAGCTATTTCATCTATGCATTCATTTTCAATTATTGTTGAATCCATATCAGCTATTAGCAATTTTTTAATTTTTCTATATTCTTCTTTAATCAAGAAAATATCTATTTCTAATTTGTAAAAATCTTCTCTTAATTTGTTTAAAAATATGTTTTCATCTGAATTGAAATCTAAAAGAAAGCAGTAACATTCCGATTCTGCTAATATTTCTTCTTGTAAAATTTTTAGCTCATGATTTTTAATATATTCTAATATCTCTTCATAGATATTTTTTGTTAATTTGTTAGGTTTTGAAATAAAATAGAGATAATACTTCATTTTTTTAAATATTAGGAGTAATTTGCTTTTTATAAATTTGTTAGAGGAAAAATGCAATTTTTTATAGATACAGCGAATATTTTAGAGATTAATGAATTATCGGAAACTGGTTTAATTGATGGGGTAACTACAAACCCTTCATTAGTTGCTAAGGAAGGAAAAGATTTTAAAGAAATTTTATGTGAAATTTGTAAAGTAATTTCTGGCTCAGTAAGTGCTGAAGTAGCAGCTACAGAATATGATCAAATGTTAAAAGAGGCGTATGAGCTTAGAAAAATAGCTGATAATATAACTATTAAATTACCTTTAACTTGGGATGGTTTAAAATTATGTAAACAATTAACAGGAGAGGGGGCAACAGTTAATGTTACTTTATGTTTTTCTGCTAGCCAAGCTTTGTTGGCAGCTAAGGCTGGCGCTACTTATATTTCTCCTTTTATAGGTAGGTTAGATGATATTGGTCTTGATGGTTTAAATTTAATTTCTGAAATTAGAGATATTTATGATAATTATCCGGATATAGAAACTAAAATACTTGCTGCTTCTATCAGAAACCCAATTCATTTAATAGAATGTGCAAAAATTGGAGCTGATATTGCTACAATTCCTCCAAAAATTGTTAAGGAATTAATTAAGCACCCATTAACAGATAAAGGTTTGGATGTTTTTGTAGCTGATTGGAAAAAATCAGGTCAGAAAATTCTTTAATTTTATGGCAAAATGCAAGTTTGGTCTTTTATTGCAGATGCTAAATTAAGAGATCTACTGATTTTTTGGCAAAAAAGATTATTAGAGGTTCAGAAATATTCTGTAAAAACAGTAGATTCATATTCTTTCGATCTTAAAGATTTTATTTTATTTTTATCTGAATATAAAGCTGAAGAAATAGGAGTTAATAGTTTTAAAGAGATTGATGTTGAGACATTAAGATCTTTTTTGGCAAGCAATAAAAAACGTAAATTATCAGCTGTAACAAGGGCTAGAAAATTATCAGCTTTAAAAAGTTTTTATGCTATTATAGAGGATAAATTAAAATTAAAAAATTCTCCATTTTTAGATTTAAATTATCCTAAGATAGCTAAATCATTACCAAAATCTTTAGAATTGTCAGAGATATCTAGATTATTTGATGCATTAAAAAAATATGATGATTGGGTTGGTTGTAGAGATTATGTGGTTATTTTGCTGTTTTATAGTACGGGTCTTAGAATATCTGAGGTATTATCATTAACTGAGTCTGATATTAATTCAGAGTTTATTATGGTAAAAGGTAAAGGAAAAAAGCAAAGATATGTTCCTTTACTTGATAATATTTATACTGAAATTAGAAAATATATTAGGTCCATGCCATTTAATATTAGGCGTGATGAAAAAATTTTTAAAGGTGTTAAAGGAGGTGATTTAAGCCCTAGAATAATTCAAAGAAAGATTGAAAAGTTAAAATTTGAATTACAGTTAGATTCATCTGCCACGCCGCATTCACTTAGGCATAGTTTTGCTTCTCATTTATTGGCAAATGGTGTTAATTTAAGGGAAATACAAGAAATGCTTGGGCATGAATCTTTAACTACAACTGAAAGATATACCAAAATTAATAAAGATAAGCTATTTAAAAATTATCATAATTTACATCCTAGATCATGAATGAAAAATATAAGGCATTACAGATAGATTTTAAAAATAATAAATATCAGGCAAATATTGTTAATTTAACTATTCCAAAATTACAAAATGGTCAGTTACTGATAAAAATATCATATTCTTCCCTAAATTATAAAGATTGTTTATCTATATCTGGTCATAGAGGAGTTACAAGAAATTATCCTCATATTCCAGGCGTGGATTTAGCTGGAGTTATTATGGAGTCAAAAGCTAGCAATTTTAGAGAAGGAGAGGAAATTATAGCTACGGGCTATGATATAGGTATGAACCATCCTGGTGGCTTTGCTGAATATGTGGTATTAAATTCAGAATTGGTGGTTAAAAAGCCAAAAAATCTTAGTTTGCGTCAAGCTATGTTGTTTGGAACAGCCGGTTTTGCTGCTGCTCTTTCTGTAAATTATATTGAAAAATTTATTAATGATATTTCTGATAAAAAAATTTTAGTAACTGGAGCTAAAGGTGGAGTTGGTTTAATATCTTTATTATTATTAAAAAATAAAGCTGATAATTTATTGGTTTCGTCACGAGGAAATGATCAGGATTTTTTTAATAAAATAGGATTAGAAAATATAAGTTTTGTAAATTTCTCAGATGATCTTAAAAATACAAAGCCACTACTTGATAAGAATTTTGATATTGTGATAGATAATTTGGGAGGGGAAATATTAGAATCAATCATAAAGCAGGTTAATTATAATGGCATTATATGTGCTTGTGGCAATATATTAGGTAATAATTTAGCCTCTACTCTCTTTCCTTTTATTTTAAGAGGTATAAGGTTGCAAGGTATTTCATCTGCAAATTGCAATATGAAAATCAGAAAGGAAATATGGTCTGATATTTCTTCATTTAAAGATTGGGAAAATTTGGAGAGTGCTGTAAAGGAAATATCTCTTTTGGAAGTTAAAGATAAATCTCAATTAATGTTACAGGGTAAGAGTGAGGGGAGATATTTAGTAAGGTTAGATGTTTAGATCAATAAAAACATAGCTACATATTTCAGAGCCATATAAATATTCACTTTTTTTAATTAAAGGACTTGTTACATCAAAATTTTCATTGGTCATGCTCATATAGTTAGCGCAACATATTACTGAGCCTGCATTACCATTTTGGTCACATAGATTATTTTGCGAAGTTGCCATTACCTTACCTGTATAAGGTCTATTATCATCAAGCTTAGTATCAAGTGAATGTAATGTTTCTGCTTCAATTTCTACATAACCATTATTATCATAATCATAGAGCCTTAATATATTTCTAGTTTTATAATTTCCCCATTGATTATCATTAATAAATTCAATTCCCCAGGCTGTAAGGCTCGAGATTGGCCTGCCTTCATTATCTTTATTGAACCCTGCAGCTAATTCAGCGAGTTGTAGATGTTTGAACCAAAGAGATTTACCCTCTTCTTCTTGTAATCTTTGATCGCCATTGCCATTTGTGGTGTTTTCCCAAAAATTTGTGGCATTATTAATGTCACCAGGGAGTGCATCATATGCTAATCTGAATGCTCTAATAGAGTTTTGCAATTCATTTAGTTGTTCAATTGAGTTTTTTACTTTTGCTTGAATTATTATATCTTTTCCAACAGTTACTGCTGCTACTAATAATCCCATTATTATAAGCGTTATAGCTAATTCTAGAAAAGTGAAACCTTTTTGATTTTTTTGCATAACAATGATTAATAATGCAAAATTTTTTTTTGACTAGCTTATTTTAAAAAAAATTAATCATTATTATGATCTTGTCTTTTTCTTAACTTTAGTCCTTTTTCAATTAGAGATTTATTTTCTTCATAATCTGTTGAGTGATTACTATATTTTTTATTTTGTGTAGTTAATAATGATAATTTTCTGTTATCATTGGCTAATTTATTTTTAAAACGGCCTTTTTCCGATAAAATATTTATTGTGTTATAAACAGTGTTTACGTTCATTATGAAGAATATGAGTTAATATTTTGTTTATTTACAACTTTTACGTTAAATGTACATAAAAAAATTAACTTTTTTTTATTTTTTTTTCTAATAAAATTTATTACTAGAGCTAAATAGTTGATATTTAATGATTAGTTGTTTTTGCTTTAATTAAAGGCTAGAAAGGAAACTCCTATTTTTTTGTTAATATTTTTATATTTTGCAAAATATTTTGTTAATTTTACTTTTTCTATTTTCTTGCTTTCTGTTGAAGCATGAATTAAATAAATTTCTTCATTTTCCTTAACCCCAATTCCTGTATGAGTTATTATCAAATCTGTTCCTATTATATTTTTTAGATTATTGTCTTTTACTATAAAAATTAAGAAGCTTTTAGGGAAGTTTTTGCTAATTAGCTTAAAATTACTACTTAAAATAAATTCCTTACTAATAAAAGGATAGTTAATTTGTGTTATTTCCATGTTTGCTCCTTCATTTTGGAGCTCTTGCAGAAGGTGTTTCTTTTCTTCTTGTGTTAAATCAGGGCGGAAAATTGAGTTGATTGTTTGTTTTCTATACCAGTTTTTTTTATCAATATTTTTCATTAAAAAGGATATTTCAGCATTTAAATTATTATTTAAATTATAGAAATATTCTTTGTTAATATTATTTTCTTGCCAATCAATTGAGGTGAAATGATTTCTGTTTATAAAGCTTGGTTTGTTACTATTTTTATATTTTAAATCAAGGATGATTTTTTCAAAATCTTGTAGATTATGGGCAAGGCTTAGAGATGAAACAAATTCTATAAAAGTCAGGCAGTCAAAGCCATCAGTTCTATAAATAGCTTTTTGATTATATTTGGCATTTTTTCCATCACCAAGAGGGTTTGATATATAAGGTTTAGATAATAATTTGTGAGCTATAAAATCTGCTTTCTCTTCTGTTTTTTTTATATGTTTTGTTTCTGTAATAATATTTTTAACAAAAATCTTATGGTTATTACTGCATGATGTAAGAATGAATAATAATAAAATTACTTTATGCATTTATCTTGGAAGATTTGTTTTTTTTATTTTTATTTTGTTTTTTCTTAAAAGGAAATTTACTTTTTTTATTAGCTGGATTTTTCTTTTTCTTATTAAAATTATTTTTTGAAGAATTAGCTTTTTTATTATTATTATTTTTCTTAGGGTTTTTATCTTTGCTTGCTTTTTTTTCTGGGTGTAAAAATAAATCTAAATCTCTCCATAATTTTGACTCATCTTCTGAAATAAAAGTTAAAGCATCACCTTTTAAGCCAGCTCTACCTGTTCTTCCAATTCTATGAACGTAATCTTCTGGTTGGGTTGGTATATTGTAATTTATTACATGTTTAATATGAGGTATATCTATTCCTCTTGCGGCAACATCAGTTGCTACAATTATGGCGAATTTTTCTTCTCTAAATTCTCTTATTAATTTTTCTCGGGTTCTTTGTCTTAAATCTCCATGTATTGCACGCGCTTTAAAATTTTCATCTTTTAGCTTTTTGGCAATATCTTCACTATTTCTTTTGGTTTTTACAAAAATAATTTTAGTACCAGATCTGCTTTTAAGTTCTTCTAGTAAAGTAGAAAATTTTTCTGATTTTTTTAAATGTAAGAAATCCTGAGTGATAGAGCTGTTAGTTATTTGGTTGCTGGCAACTTCAATTTTTATAGGATTATTTAGATATTTTTTACTTATAATATTTATTTTATTGGGGATGGTTGCTGACAACATCATTATTTGTTTTTCATTTTTGATAGCATTATTAATATTATCAATTTGTTCTGAAAAGCCCATATCAAGCATACGATCCATTTCATCTAACACTAAAAACTCTGTATTTTGTAAGTTTAGGGTTCTTCTTTTTAAATGATCATTAATTCTACCTGGGGTTCCTACAATTAATCTAGGTTTGTTTTTTAATTTATTTAATTGTTTATCTATAGGGTTTCCTCCTATTAAAAGGCAGGGCTGTAATTTATTATTATTGGTAGTTAGAGATAAAAGTATTTTTTCAATTTGAATGGCAATTTCTCTGGTTGGTGTGATTATTATTCCTTTTATGTTAGGGTTATTAATTAGTTTTACTAAAAGAGGTATACAAAATGCTAAAGTTTTACCGCTGCCAGTTGGCGAGGAGATAATTAAGTCTTTTCCTGATAATGCTTCTGGAATTGCTTTGATTTGAATTTCAGTTGGTTTTTCTAATTTTAATTTTTTTAAATTAGTTTCGATGATTTTAGGTAGCTCTAATGATTTGAAATTTTCCATGATAATTTATTTAATTTTTGATAATATATTTTACTTATTTGCTTATTAGCTGTGATCGATGATAACTTCGTAATTTGGGTCTCTGATATCATTTTTTACAATATTACAGCCAGACTTGCTAAGAAGTGAAGCGCAATCTTTACTTAAGCCTTTATAGGTTATATTTTTATTTAATTTTTGATATTTTTTAGCAATCTTTTTTAAAGCTTCAAGAGCTGAATGATCCCATACTCTGCTATTATTAAAATCTATGATTATATTTTTAGGATCATTTTTAGGGCTAAATATTTGGTTGAAACTATCAATCGAGCCAAAAAATAACGGGCCGAATAATTTGTAGGTTTTTTCGGTTTTGTTTTTATTTAATTTGCTTTCTGCATTAATATGAGTTGAGCTCTTCCATACATAGCATATAGCTGAAATTATTATTCCTGAGATTACTGCTATTGCAAGATCAAAAATAACTGTAAGAGATGATACAATAATAATTACAAAGGCATCACTTTTAGGGATACGATGCATAATTCTAAGGCTTGACCATGCAAAAGTTGAAATTACTACCATAAACATAACTCCAACTAATACTGCAATAGGGATCATTTCAATTAATGGTGAGGCAATAACAATAAAGCTTAATAAAAATAGCGCAGCACATATAGCTGAAAGACGATGTCTGGCACCGGAATTTATATTTATCATTGTTTGACCAATCATAGCGCACCCTCCCATACCGCCAAAAAAACCTGTGGCTAAATTTGCTAATCCTTGGGCTGTGCATTCTTTGCTTTTTTTACCTCTAGTTTCGGTAATTTCATCAACAATTGTTAAGGCAAGTAAACTTTCAATTAAGCCTATAAAAGCTAAAATAAGGGAGTAAGGAAGAATAATTTGCAGGGTTTCTAGGTTTAAAGCTACAGTAGGTATATGAAACTTAGGCAGGCCTCCAGCAATATTAGCCATATCTCCTACAGTTTTTGTTTCTATGTTAAAAGCAATAACGATAAATGAAATGCTAATTATTGCAGCTAAAGATGAAGGAATTGCTTTACTGAATTTTGGTAATAATTTAATAATTAACATAGTTGCAATTATCAAAATTCCCATAATTGTTAATTCGTTGCTTGGTAGCCAACTATTATTGCCGATATTGTCATAATTTTTAAATTGTGTGAATTGGGATAGAAAAATAACAATGGCTAAGCCATTTACAAAGCCAAGCATTACTGGGTAGGGGACAATTCTGATAAATTTACCTAATTTGCACAATCCTGCTATAATTTGAATAAGTCCCATTAAAATTACTGTAGCAAATAGATATTCAACTCCATGTGAGGTTACTAGAGACACCATTACTACGGCAAGAGCTCCGGTAGCACCAGAAATCATTCCTGGCCTGCCACCAAAAATTGCGGTAATTAAGCCTACCATAAAAGCTGCATATAAACCAATTAGAGGATGTAATTTTGCTACAAATGCAAAAGCTACAGCTTCAGGTACTAATGCAATAGCAACAGTTAAGCCTGAAAGTATTTCAGTTTTATATTGAGAAGGAGTAAGATTTTTAAGCATTAATGTTAGATATGGCCTCGCTACTATATAGATGTAATAAAGTTTGTAAAGAAACTATTACATTACTTCCTGCTGCTTTAAAATTTTTTAAATCATAATATAAAAATAGAGAGGATGCAAAGGAGTTTTTAAGAAGGGTTATTTTGCATTATCTTATTTTAAATATTAATTAAATTAGCTAAAAAATATTTATGTAGTGATAAATTGAAAACTGTTTAAAAACCTCTTCCACCTGCTGCTCCAGCTGCAGCTCCTATGGAGCTTTCTTTCCTAGCATATTTTGTAGGATTTCTACTTTCAGGACCAGATGGATTTGCTCCTGACCCTATTTTAGGAGGTTTGTGCTTTTTGGAATCTGGGCTTTCTTCATTATTTGGTCGTGCCAATTCTACTAATTCATCACCTTTTAATACCAAAACCGTTACATCATCTGCATGAGTTTTGTCTTCCTGATCTTTTTGTGGCATAGCGTTTTCTAATAGCCTGATTATATCTTTACATCCCCTTTTTCTTGCAAGATCAAGAGCTGTCATTCCAATAAAAGAATTCTTCTTAGAAATTTTTAAACCTGTATTAGCACCTTCAGATAGTAATAAATCTACTATTTGATAACGGCTAGAGTTAGCTGCAAAATGTAAGGCTGTATAACCAAATCCATTTTGTGAATCAATTTTAGCACCACCATCTAGTAACATGTTTATATCTTCCGTACTTCCATTTATGGCTGCTTTATGCAGTGCCGTATCCTCCTTATAATTTTTTCTATTAACGTAATCAGTAGCCTTTCCATCATGATTAGCTTTGTCTATCAATAACTGTGTAACGTTACTACGAATTGATGTTATAACCATCTTATCAATAAATGTAGATATCAAGGGGGTGTCTCCATAGCTATTAATCGCATAAATATTAGCACCATGAGATAGTAATATTTCTACAATTTTTGCAGCGTTATTACAATTTTTTACAGATAAACATGCATAATGTAGGGGGGTGTTATTCTGTTTGTTTTGAAGATTAACTTGAGCTCCTTCATTTATTAATGTTTTAACTATCTCATAATGACCATTGGCGGCTGCATAGTGCAAGGCAGAGTTTCCAGATTGATTTCTTGAATTAATATATGCTATAGCACCTTCTTGCTGAGATTTAGCTTCATTTAGTAATAAATTTACAATATTACAATAACCATAAAAGGCTGCGAGGTGTAAGGCTGTGTGTTTTTGCTCATCCACATCCTTAATATCAGCTCCTGCTTCTAATTCCTTTTTTACTTGTTCAATTTCCCCAGCTATTACTGCCGATAATAATCCACTCATTTTCCACCTTTAAAATTTTTTAAATCATAATATAAAAATAGAGAGGATGCAAAGGAGTTTTTAAGAAGGGTTATTTATATAAGTAATTTTCTATCCATTTGCATGGTTTTACATGTTTATAGATTTTTTTCCAAATTGGCATTGGAAAATCTTGCCATTTACCTTCTATAGCTAAATTAGCTTTTGGATCACCATGAAAGGCAATAATTTTCAAATTTTTACTTTTAGGTGCTTTTGGAGTGATGAAATATCTTAAAAACCAAACAGGTAAACAATGTTGCTTGAAACTGCAACACCATGATTCTGGCCAAAAATTTAAGTGGCCATTTTTTGCAATTATTTGTGCAGATAAATATTCTTGAGATGCTGTGTAATATTTTTTGATAATTTCTTTGTGGTTTTTTTCAAAATCCTTTAAGATATAACCAAGAGTTCCAACCTGCCATGAATAAGCAGATGCTTGACCTGTTTTGTTACCTTTGCTATTCCAATCATTAATTATATAAAAATCTTTTTTTGTTTTTGGGAAAGTAAAAAAATCATCTATTGAGTTTGTAATTATAATATCTAAATCTAAAAATAATACTCTCTCGCCTTTTAAACCTCCTAAATTATCATTACATAAACCAACCTCTTTACGATAAACATATTTTATTTCTCTGTCTGGAAGATTTATTTTTGGCAAGGGATGAGTGATAATATTTTTATCAAGTTTTGAAATATTATCTGTAAAACAATGAAATTTTAAATTATGTTGATGGAGATTATTTTTACACATTTTGTAAAGCTGGTTTACATCTGAGTGTTTATATCTGTTTCCCCATTTTATAGAGATAATATGTGCAGTTTTTTTATCTTTCATGGTTTGCGAATATTTTTAAGGTTAATAGCTAAATGGCTATATTTATCAATTAGTTGAAAATTAGGAGCTGGTTTAGCTAGTTTTAGATAAAAATAATAAAATAAAAATGGGTAATATTTATATAATTTATTTTTTTTAATAATTTTTACAAGAGTTGAAATTGCTTTTAAATAGATAATATTTTGGCATTTTTGATTGGCTTTTTTAAAGCTAAATAATGCTGTTTTATATGCAAAAAAACGATCATGATGTTGTTGGTTTAAATTTGCTGATAAATTGCTACAATCCTTCTTTGGGGCGAAAATTGTGGGGTAGTTTAAAGATATAATTTTATTTGCTGCATAGCCAGAATTTAAAGCTAATGATTCATCTTGAATGAAGATTTCTTGATTACAGCCACCTGATTTTATAAAAGTTTCTTTTTTAATTAAGGAATTTATGTGAGTGTGATTTTTGTTAAGAATTTCTAATAATGGTTCTTCTGAAATTTCTATTTCACCCTTTATTAATTTTTGAGTTTTTATTATTTCACTGCTGCTTAAATTGGTTTTTTTATATTGACCATAAATTAAATCAGCTTGATTTTCTTTTGCTAATTCTAATAGATGTTTACTAGTGCCCTCTGGTGGGATGTCATCGCAATCAAAAAGATGAAAAAAATCTCCTTTTGCTTTTTTGGCAGCTTGGTTAAGCCTTATTGCTGGGCCTTTATTATCTTTATTTTCTATTAAAGTAATGTTTTTTTGATTTTTGCTTAATGATTTTATAATTTTAACAGAATTATCACTGGAATTATCATCAATGAAAATAACTTCATAATTTTTAATTCCTTGTTTTTTGATTATATTGAATAAATCTTTAAGATGGTTTTCTTTATTATAGACGGTTACAATATAGCTTATTTCTGGCTTAATAGACATTTTTAGTTTTTTTTAATCGATAACAACCTTTTAATAGAGCGATTTTGAATTTAAACATGTTTTTGCGCCCTCTTATACATGTTCTTGGTATTAAAAAAAGATTATCTTTGCTTATTTGACTGATTTTTTCTTCACATGTTGTTGCAGATTGAAAGCCTAATTTTTTACATAATTCAACATGTTCATTATTAAAATCTCCATATGGATAGGCAAAGCTTTTACATTCAGTTTTAAGTAAATTTTCTAGATATATTTTAGAATCTTTTATTTCCTTCTGGCAGATATCATTTTTATTTTCAGTTAATCTAATATGTGTCATTGTGTGGGCACCAAATTCAATTAAGCCAGATTCATGCATTTCTATAATTTGTTTTTCATTTAGTTTTTTTAAATTTTTAATTTCTGGGGCTATGTAAATAGTAGCTTTTGCTTGATGTTTTTTTAATATTTTAAAAGCATTATGATAATTATTTTCATAACCATCATCTATAGTTATAGCAACTTTTTTACCTTTATTATCAGGGTCTTTTAATTGCATTTCTACTAACTCGCTAATAGTGTAAAATTTATAGTTATTAGCAATTAAATATTTTATTTGTTCAGTAAATTTTTCACTTGATATATTTAATGTTGTTTCCTTGCCTTTTCCTATTGAGTGATAAAGTAAAATTCTAGGAAGATTTTCATCAATTGAAGGGCTTAATATGTTGTAATATTTTAACATATTATAAATAACATAAATTATAGCTAATAAGGTGATTAAATTGACGATCATTTTAATGGTTTAAAAGTTTTGTTCTTATTTTATCTAAATTTTTGGTTGTTTCAATAATAGAAAATTTAGAGTAGGCTAGGCTATAAGAATCTGCAATTATTTTTTCTCTTAAATTTTGATCCATAATTAGCTTTTCTAATTTATTTTCTAAATCTTTAATATCATGGTTTTTAGCATAAATGACTTTATTTCCAGCTATTTCATTTATACCACCATTATTACAGGTGATTACTGCGTTTTTACATAAAATCGCTTCTAATATTGTGCGGCCAAATGCTTCGTTACAATAAGAAGGGAGGGCGGCAATTTTTGCTTTTTTAAATTCCTTAATTGTTTCTGCGAATTCTTTATTGCCAAGATAATGACAATTTTTTGTGGTTTTTATAATTTCTAAAAATTTATCTTTATAGTTTTTATCTTTTGCTAAAGAACCAATAAATTTAGCTTGCCAATCTGGATGTTTTTTTAAAATATTTTTTAAGGCAATCGCTAGTTCTAAGGCCCCTTTTTCTGCTATGATTCTGCCAACAAAAATTATTTCATTTTTTTTGTTTTTTACATCAATGTTACTTAATGATTTTAAGTCAATGCCGTTATGAATCACTGAGCTATTAGTAAAGCTTGCTAAATTATGGTGTAAGCGTTTTTGCACATATTCACTAACGCAAAAAATATGATAGCTTTTTTTTAAGATTTTTCTTCGACCTAATTTTTCATTAAATTTATTAAAGAAACTATATGGATCAACATGAATATATTGGCAAATAGGTATATTTAATCTTTTGGCAATATATGCTGCAATATGGGGTTTGTTATGAACTTCTATTAAATCAGGTTTGGCTTTTTTTAATATTTCAACTAATGTTCTGGCATAAGCTCTGCTATTGCTTAAATCTGTTATTTTTTTATTTATTTTTACCAATTTATAGTTGAGATTTTTATATGTTTCGTTTTCTTTTGTTGTGCCTCCATAAATAGTAATATTTTTTTTAAAAACGCTGTGAAGGCTGTTATCTCTTACACATAGACCGATGGCACCTCCAAATGTTTCACGTGAAAACCCTTCGCGTCTAGGTAGAATTATTGCTATTTTTTTATCCATCTCAAATTTCTTGTTTTATGTTATTTATATTTTAGTTTTCTAGCTTCCAATTATCTCGAATAAAGTGACAATTATAACCGTTGGGGTTTTTTTCAAGATAATCCTGGTGGTAATCTTCTGCTAGGTAAAAACGTGCAAATTCTTCAAGATTTGTTACAATATCTTTTTTATATATTTTTGCCTCATTTAGTTCTTTTATTAAATTTTGGGCAATAGCTTTCTCTTTTTGGTTGCTATAAAATATTGCTGAACGATATTGTGTGCCAATATCATTTCCTTGTTGGTTTTTTGTGGTTGGGTCATGTATTTGGAAGAAGAATTTTAAAATATCTATGTAGCTAATTTCTTCTGGGTTATAAGTTATCTGTACTGCTTCAGCGTGATTTGATAATCCTGTTTTGACTATTTCGTAATTTGGATTTTTAATTTCGCCACCACTATAGCCATTTTCAACATTTATTATGCCTGGTAATTTTCTGAATAATTCCTCAACTCCCCAAAAGCAACCACCAGCTAAGACTGCAATTGCTTTTTTCTGTTCAAAGCCATTTATAAAAGGACCGTAACCTTCTTTTATGAGGTCTTTTAATTTAATAAATTTTAATGATGCTGAATTTATGCAAAATCTTTTTCCTCCTGTTTCACTTGGTCCATCATCGAAAACATGTCCTAAATGTGAGTTAGAGCTTTCTGATCTAACTTCAATTCTGGTCATATTATGAGAATTATCTGTTTTTTCTAATAAGGGTTCGTTTATAGATTTGCTAAAGCTTGGCCATCCTGTTTTAGAATTAAATTTATCTTTGGAGGAAAATAGGGGGTTTTCGCTAATTATATCAACATAAATTCCTTCTTCGTAATTATCCCAATATTTATTGTCAAAAGGTGGTTCTGTGCCGTTTTCTTTAGTAACGAATTTTTCTAATTCATTTAGATGCGAGATATCATTGTGATTTTTAGCCATAATATTTTGTGTAAATAATAGAAAGGTGAATAAATATTTGAGCATTAGATTGTTTTAACAGTTTAATTTTAAAGCTCAATTTTGTTTTTTTCTAATTTATGATGTACAATTATAATTATAAGGTTACAGTTTTTAAAACTGTAAACTATAATGTTATAAATTATGTTTAAAAAAATAGCTGCTTTAAATAATAATATTACTAAATATGGCAAGGTTTCGGTTAAGAGTAATAAGATGCTATATGAATGGTTTTTAACAAATTATTTATATGGTAATTTATTATTAGAGGGTTCTAGTTTAGCAAAGAGTGATGTAAATCAGTTTGTTTTTACAAAAAAATTATCCGAAGGAGATTTTTTTAATGATTATTTATTGATTTTTAATCAAATGAGAATTCTTGAAAATTTTGAGGCTTATAAGGAAGATTTTTCGTTAGATTATTTGTTAAATATCTATAATAATTGTTTTTATGGTATAGTTGAGCTGCAAGATCTTGATAATTTGCGATATAAAAGAAATTTAGAGGATTTATGTTTATGGTTAAATAAATCGCAAAATATTGATGTTGTAAAATTAGCTTTAGATTTTAAATATGCTTTTATTTCTTTGAAGCCATTTGTTAAATATAATAAATTATTTGCGCGTTTATTATTTAATTTAATTTTACTGAATAAAAATTCACTGCCATTTTATTTGCATCGAAGAGATTTGAGTTTTTATAGAAATGCTCTTACAGCATTATGTGAGGGAGAGAAAAAAAGATATAGAGAGATTATGCTTGATTTATATGCAAAAAATTTGGCTGAATATTTAGCAATAATTTCTGGAAAGAAAAATATTAAATATGATAAAAAATTGTTAAAAATTGGGGAATTCGCAAATAATGTTGGAGAAACTAAGGCAACAATTAGATATTGGACTAAGATGGGGATTTTAGATGTTGAAGAAATTGTTGCTTCTGGTTATCAATATTATTCTGATGAAATGATTGATGTTGTAAATAAAATTCAAAAATTAAAAAAACAACGTTATAGTTTAAATGAAATTAAGAGAAAATTAGGTCATTTATGAGTAAAGCAGGTTTTAATTTAATAGAATTATCTATAGTTGTCTTATTAGTTGCTCTTTTATCAACTGCTGTTTTATTTGGAGGTAATTTGAAAGAAGCTGCAAAAGTTCGTAAAATAATAAAAGAGCTAGATTATATTCAGTCATCAGTTGTTATTTTTAATAATAATTATAATGAGCTGCCTGGAGATATGAGCTCAGCTTCAAATTATTGGAGCTCTGCTTATAATGGTGATGGAAATGGAGAAATTGAATATGAAGATGGTAGTGCTGGAACTGGAAGGTCAGAGACTGGAGTTTTGTTTTCTCATATGAAATCTGCAGATATAATTGAGGGAGATTATCAAACAGGTAACTCATTAAGTGCAAGGCCAGATTTAGGTTTTAAGTCTTTTTATGATATAAATGCCCGATATATTTTGACGAATTATTCACCAGCTAATCCAAGATTTTCTCCTGAGGATAGAAATCATATAGCGGGGAATAAAATCAATGTAATTAGATATGGTAGTTATGTTATTTCTCCAAATAGAACAAATACACATGTAGGAAATGGGGTGGTAGGAGTTAAAATGGTTCAGGCAATTGATAGTAAAATTGATGATGGTCTTGCTAGATCAGGAAGTTTTTCTGGTCATAATCCATTTGATGTTAATTTATCAAAAAATGATACAAATAGTGCGGGCTGTTTAATTTTTCCATCTGGAGCCTCAACCTCTGATGCAACTGGAGCTGCTAGCTATAATTTAAATAGTGAATATTTTTGCAATTTTTCTTATGATTTGGAGATTAATTAGCATATTATTAATATCATTTTCAGCATTTGCTAGGCCTGTTTCTTATAGTGGCGGGGCTACTTGGATGCAAATGAATGATAAATATTCTAATTCATTACATTTACATTATTCACCAAATGCTAAAACATCAATTGGTTATAAGGGGGAATATTTTAGAAAAAAGGAATGGCAGTTACATGCATTGCAATATAATGCATTATTAAAAAGGTGGAATGGTAAGGCAAGTCAAGCAAATATTTATTTAAAATCTGCTTTTGGTTTAGCTTATGATCAAGATAAAAATCTAGAAAAAGAGGCTGGGTTTTTAGGGCTTGCTATGGATGCTGAAAATAGAAGATTATTTGCTTCTTATGAAAATAGATATTTAAAAGCTGTAGATTTTGAGGAGATGATAAGGCATAAAGTGAGGTTTGGAGTTGCTCCATATATTGGTGATTATGGAGATTTACATAGTTGGTTGATGGTTGAAATTAGTAATAATGAAAAATATGAAAGCGATAGCTATAATATAACTCCTTTTGTAAGATTTTTTAAAGATGTGTATTTAGTAGAGATAGGGGCTGATGCAGATGGTAAGATTTTGTTTAATTCGATTATTAGGTTTTAGATGCGTTATGTAATATTATTATTTTTATTTTTAAATATTTCTCATGTTCAGGCTATGCATAATCATGATATGGCTGAAAAAATGGAGGTTTTATCAAGTAAGGATTTGATTGATTCTGCTAATTGTAAAGATGTTATTGAATTGGAGCTTTATGGTATGGTTTGTGATTTTTGTGCAAGATCGGTTGAGAAAATTTTAAATAAAAGGGAGGAGATTTCTGCATTTAATGTTGATTTAGATGAGGCTATAGTTAGTGTTGTTTTTCATAAAGAGCAAGATATTGCAGATGAAGAATTAGATAAGATTATTGCAGATGCAGGTTATAATTTAGTTAATATTAAGCGTGGATGTGATGAATAAAAATTTAGTTATTTTTCTTAGTTTATTCACTTCTAGTGCGGCTTTGTTGTGTTGTGCTTTGCCTGCATTTTTGGTTATGCTGGGTTTTGGTTCTGTTTTTGCGGCTTTAATTGCGAATCTTCCTTGGTTGGTTATTTTATCTAAATATAAAATTCTGCTATTTATTATTTCTGGTTTGATTTTAATATTGGCTTTTATTTTATTTTATAGATTTGCAGATCATTGTCCTATAGATAAAAAACAGGCTATTTATTGTAGAAGAGTTAAGAAATTTTCTAAATTTATTTTATATATTTCAGCTATTTTTTATGTAATAGGTTTTTCTTTTGCATTTATTTTACCTAAATTATTAAGTTAAATTAGCTTTTTTTTTAATTTTCTGATATTTTTATTGAAATAGTTAATCTATTAATGTAATAAAACTATTTCCATTGTTCCTCGGTAGCTCAGTGGTAGAGCAGGTGGCTGTTAACCACTTGGTCGGAGGTTCGAATCCTTCCCGGGGAGCCATTTCTAAATAGTACTATCCAGTACTCATAACCACTCACATTTACTGACAAATTTATCCCTATTAAAGCCAAGTGGTAGTGGAGATTTGGAGAATGGATATTATATAGGTTAGAACTCCTTCTCTTTATGATTTTGAATATAATAATCTTACTACACACAAAATTACTTTTATTGTCACTAACCCAATAACTAGGATGTTTATTAGTTTTCCAAATAGAGAATATGTTGCTATTGATAGCATAGAATGGGTTTCTTCTAAATCTCCTAAATAAATTTTATAAGCTAGGTAACTTTAACTGCTAAGATTGGTTGTTGTATAACTGTTTTTCTTCGAGATAAGACCTGTTCTGCAAAGAAGCTAGGATTACCGATATCTTGTGTGTGTGTTATGCTTTTATCTTCAGCAATAGTAAAGATAGAAGCTTCTTTTTTATTGTTATATTGATCAATTATATCTTTTAAATCTCTTAAATTTAAATTTACTCCTTCTTTAGAGGATAGTTTTTCTTCAAATTTTCTAACAATTAATTGCATTTCTTCTTCGCTAATTTTCGAATAACTTGAGTGTTTTACTATATTTTGACAAATCTTAGTTAGATCTTCTGTTTTATATTTGTTTAAAGGAGGTGCATGTATAATTGTTGCACGATGTTTTATAGCAGGGCTAAGTTGCGACCTGCCAGCTAATATTGGTGGGTTAATACTAGAAATTAACATAAAGCCAGGTTTTGTTTCTTTACTTGCACCTTCAGGATGTTTTCCAGTTAAAGCAGCATTTAATATTTTTTCTAAATCGCCATTGTCAATACAGCTGTTTATTTCATCTATCCAGACAATATTTCCTTCTTCATAGGCTTTTATTATAGCTTGCTTTATTTCAGATGTTGAATTTCCTGCATCTATTTTATAATATTTTCTTTGACTCTTGTTGATTTCTTCATCTTGCCCAATTGTTGCTTCAGAAATTTCTTCATCTTCTAAAATTGCTCTAATCATTTCAGATTTACCAATTCCAGGGCTACCTTGAATAATTAATCCATTTAATCCTGTTGCAGATATGCCAAGAATTCCTTCTTTTTGCATTCCTCTAATTTGAATAGAAGTTCGTAGTGCTGTTTCTAATTCTTTTGTAGCATCAGTTGAAATAAAATTTTTGCTATCAATGGTTTTTGTCCACAGAGTTTCTTCTTCTATTTCAAATTCTTCAAAAAGTTATAGATCTTTAATTGAAATTTTACCATGAACAAATTCTAATATTTCTTCTTGTAGCTCACGAACTGTTTTATAATTAACATCATCTTTTTCTTGTCTTTTTTGCTTATTAAAATCTTGATAGGCTTTTATTGCTTGATCGCATTTCTCTTTAAAATCTTGTATTGAAATTGCCTCTTTTGTTTTTTGAGGTAATGGATCATAAATTGGAGATTTATTATTTTTCTTGAAAATATTATAAAAAATCTTTATAATGTTATTAGACGGGTAATCTCCTTTATTATGCCTTTGATGCTCCCTCCCATCGGTTGGACATGAGTCATTGGATATTAGATGATAAAGGCTCCGTCTTTTTTTGTGACAAATACATCTCATCATATTTTATCTTCTCTGCAAAGATATTATACCAAGATTTATCCTTTTTATATTTTCTATAAATTCCCCAACAAAACATATCTACTGCTTGCAAACACAAATTCTGCTCTGATGATTCGTGAGTAATATAAAGCATTGTTTTCATTGGCAAAGAGGCAGATAAATGATTGCTCATATATTCGTTAAAATCTTTAATTTCCTCTTTGTTTTTACATTTATCCATAATCAAATTAACCTTACTAGCTTTAATATTCGATAAAGGTATTTGATCTATTAAAAATCTTGCTAAAAAATTATAAAGTTTTTTCTTTCCCTGTTTAGTTTGTAAGTGTGAATAGACTTTTTTCTTTTTTATTGTAACACTGTAAATATCCAATTTAGTGTTTTCAATCTTACCATACCAATATTTTTTTATTGCAAGGGTAGTGGCCATTCCTTTGAGCTCCTTTACCCTTCTTGAAGATTTATTGTGGTTTAACTTTCTCTTGATAGTTCTTCGCGTATAATTTGTAATATCATCTAGCGATTTCTTATTCTCACAAATTAAAATAGTAATAGTAAAAAATTCTGATGTTGCTTTTTTAGCAAAATCAAAACCTAAATCTCCAGATTCATCCAAAAATATAAACATAAATATACACTCAACTTAGGTTGTTAATTCTAAATAATTTGATTCATTTAATAAAGGAAATAAACCCTGATTATTTAAATATTTACCATTTTCTAAAGTTCTCCTAATTTCCCTCTCAAATGTTCGAAATTGATTAAGTACGGGTAGCCATAATAAAAAAGCTTAGGCAGATGCCTAAGCTTTTTATTGCTGTAAATTTAAATTAGATATTAGATTTAAATCGCTTCTAAAGCTTGTTTTAAATCGCTAATAATATCACTAATATCTTCTATACCAATTGATAATCTAACAACATCATTGGTTGTGCTGGATAGTTTTTTTTCTTCATCACTTAATTGACTATGGGTAGTAGATGAAGGATGGATTATAAGGCTTCTAGAATCTCCAACATTAGCAACGTGAGAAAACAGCTTACATGAGTCAACTATCTTTAAACCAGCTTCATCTCCTCCTTTGATACCAAAAGTAAAAACAGCACCAAAACCATTATTTAGATATTTTTTAGCTAAATTATGATATGGATTATTTTTTAAACCAGGATATTTAACCCAGCTAACTTTTTCATGGCTATCTAAAAATTCTGCTAGTTTTAGAGCATTAGTACAATGTTTTTCCATTCTAAGCGGTAATGTTTCAAGCCCAAGCATTGTTAAGAACGCATTCATTGGTGACATTACTGCTCCTAAATCTCGTAATCCAACAGCTATTCCTCTAAAAGTAAATGCTAAATTACCACAGGATTCATGAAATTTTAAACCATGATAAGATGGATCAGGTTCAGTTAAAAGTGGAAATTTGTCATTTTGACTCCAATCGAAATTTCCGCTATCTATCACTACACCACCAATGGCTGAGCCATTTCCTGTAAGAAATTTTGTTGTTGAATTAATAACAATATCAGCGCCGTGTTTAATTGGCTTTACTAAGGCAGCTGTAGCAATTGTGTTATCAACAATTAGAGCTATGCCATTATTATGGGCAAAATCTGCAATAGCTTTGATATCAGCAACTGCTCCTTCAGGATTTGAAAGAGATTCAATGAAAATAAATTTAGTTTTTTCAGTTAAAGCTGCTTTTAATTCATCAATATTTTCAATATCAGCAAATTTAACATTCCAGCCATATTGTTTGAATGAATTTTTAAATTGATTTATTGAACCTCCATAAAGTTTTTTTGCTGCAATAAATTCATCGCCAGATTGCAGTAAATTATGAAAAGCTGTTAATTGAGCTGCATGACCAGAAGAACAAGCAATAGCTCCAACTCCGCCTTCAATATCAGCCATTCTTTGTTGTAAAGAGCCAATTGTTGGGTTAGTTAATCTTGAATAAATATAGCCAACTTCTTTTAAGGCAAAAAGATCAGCAGCTTGTTTGGCATTTTTAAAAACAAATGATGCTGATTGATGAATAGGGATTTGTCTGGAACCGGTTTCATCTGGGTTATTTCCAGAATGCACACATAAACTATTAAACTTCATTTTCTTATTATTTTGGTTTTATTGGGGGTTATTAATTAAAAAGATATAGGCGCTAAAGCGCAAAAGCTAAGAATTTAGCAACAACAGGGTAAACTACAAATGTGAGAGTTTAAAATCTTTTTCATAAATTTAATTTATTTTTAAATAAATAATCAGACTAAATTTTATTAGCAACTTTTTTATTAATTTTATAAATATTGCATTTAGATTATATAGATATAATATAAATTTTGATAAAAATCATAACATCTCTGTCATATCTTAGATTTTCTTGTAAATAGTTAATTTTAATAGGTTTTTGAGAAGTATTTTTCTCAATTTATTTATTAATTATTTATTTAAAGAAACAATGTTTAAAAGAAAAAAAGGTGAATTAAAAAAGTTCTTTTCTGAAAAAGGCTATGGGTTTATTCAATCTAAAAAAGGCGATATATTTTTTCATGTAAGTGATTGCAAGGTTTGGATGTTAATCTTCTTAAAGAAGGAGTAGTGCTTTCATATGATGAATCTAAAGATTCTAGAAGTGGAAAAACTAAAGCAGAAAAAGTAACAATAGAAGAATAATTTTTTTACAATTTTTTTTCTATTAATTTAACGAGTGATATATTTTCATATGATTCAAAAATTTTTGCTGATAATTCATTGAGCGTAATATTGTTTTCTGTAAAAATAAATCTTTACATAGAATTGAAATTCATTACATATCTGGAGCTATAATTAGTAAAAAAATACCATAACGTGGTAATTACTTCTAACAAATCATTTTTTGATAATAATAGGATGAAACGATTTTTGAAATATTCAATGGTATTACTCTTAATAGTAATAAGTTTTTCATATGGAGTAATTAGTACAAAATTTATGCTTCCTCCATATAATTTATTAACTTTTATTTGGAAAATTGCCAAAGGAGAAGTGGAGATAAAAAATGACGTTGGATTTATATTTTCCTACCATGTCAATGAGGTTAATATTGATGATATTGTTTCTAATTTACAAGATAATAGATTTGTAAGACCTAAGTTATTAAAAAAAGTAATATTAGAGCCACAACAAGTTAAGGTTCTGAGCAAGAAAAAAACAATTGACACAGAAATAATAACAGCAAATTTTTATGGTATTACTGTTAATGCTAACCTTAACAAAAGCAATATTAACAAAAACACACCATGTCTTATAATTTATAATCAAGGACATGGAGGAAATCCATTTAAATTTCAGTATTATAATGAGTTAAAAGACCAAGTGTTGGAAAAAGGATGTGATATTATTTCTTTTTCTATGCTTGGCTTAGGATTGAATAGTGGTAAAGCAAGCTTTCCTTCAAATATCATGGGTATGTCTACATTAGAATTAGGTGCTAATGAGGCTGCAAATCATGACCATTATGGTTTTTACAAGGACTCATCTTATCCAAATAAAGATCCTCTTTCATTATTTCTTAGTGGTCATTATTACATTATTAATACTATTATAAATAACTATAAAAATGTTTCTATGGTAGGAATTTCTGGTGGTGGTTGGTATACAACATGGCTTTCTGCATTAATTGAACAAATTGATGTATCAATAAGCTATGCAGGAACTTTTCCGTTAGCCTATCAAATAGGTAGATCGGGGGTAGGAGATTATGAACAAACACAAAGCCAATTATATTCTTACTATGATTATTGGAATTTATACCATCTGGCTACTATTGGAAATAATTCTGTTAGATCAGTATATTTAGTTTATAATTCAAAAGATCCTTGTTGTTTTGCAGATCCTTATGCTAGTGAGTTTAAAAAAACTATTGATAAGATGAGATTGCCTAATATTAATGTAATAATTGATGATAGTGATACCCATACAATTAATAATGATATAGTTTTAAAAATTCTTAGTGATTCTGGAATGATATAAATTATTTACTATTTTAAATTAAAAAATTGAAATAAATTTTATTTTTTGGTTTCGTCCATTACCATATAAACAGGAAAGTTCTTTACTCTATCATTGGTTCTCCAGAGATACTCAGCAATTATTCCCATAAAAACCATTTGTATTCCTCCAACAAATAATATTAATACAGCTAAGGAACTCCAGCCTTCACTTGCAAAATTTGCAATGCCAAATAATTTAGAGGCAATAATTGTTCCACCATAAAGGAATGCAATAAATGCACATAATATACCCACAGTGGTAATGATTCTGATAGGTATATATGAAAATCCTATGGCAATATCAATTGCACATTTAATTCTTTTCCAAAAAGGCCAACCACTTTCACCATGCAAACGTTTTTCTCTCCTATAGGGAATGCAAACTTGTTTGAAGCCCATGGAAAAAATTGTAAAAAAAGGAATAGAATTTCTATCTTTAAAAGTTAGGTATTTTTCAATAATATTACGATCAAATAAACCTATATCCATACCTCCTTTTGGAAAGCTAGGGAACGCTATTTTTCTGATGATACTATAAAATAAATTAGCAAATATGGTTTTAAAAAAAGGATCATCTCTTCCATCTCTTGTGCCCCATATAATATGATTTCCTTTTTCCCATTCAGGTACAAATTTGTTGATTATCTCTGGAGGGTCCTGTAAATCGGCGCATATTGACATTACAGCATTACCTTGTGCATGATTAAAACCACATTCAATTGCTGCATAGCTTCCTGAATTACGAGATAGATTATAACCTTTTACTCTATTATCTTTTTTTGCTAATTCTTGAATTATCTTCCAAGAATTATCATAACTTCCATCATTTACAAAAATAATTTCTGAGGTGTAATTTTTATCTTTAATAGCCTCTGTAAGTCTTTCATAAAAAATAGGAAGGTTTTCTTCTTCATTGTAAACTGGTATAACTACTGATATTAAATTTTTTTTCATTTTATTTTAATAATGTATAATAAGATTTTAATCTAGAAAAATTCTATTTTGCCATTCAAAACATAATAAAGACCATATTAAAAATCGATGATTATGTTTCTGTGATGCGTGTTCTGTTAAAATTTTTTCTATTCCTTTTGCTTTAAAAATACCTCTCTCAAGAAACCTTTCTGATAATAAGATAGAGTTAATATATTTTGAAAATTCACCACGAAATAAAGAAGCTGCTGGAGGTGTGAATCCTTGTTTTCTTCTGTTGATAACTTCATCTGGTAATATACCTTTTAGTGCTTTTTTTAAAATTTTTTTCGTAGTTTGGCCATCATATTTCATATGAGAAGGAATTTTTAAAGCAAAATCTATTATATCATTATCAAGTAATGGTACTCTAGATTCTAAGGAATGAGCCATATTTAATTTATCATCTACTATTAACAAGCCATGTAAAAATCCTTTTATGTCAAAATATAAAGCTCGATTAAGAGGGTCATCTATATCAGCTTCTTTCATTATTTCATTATAGCTTTGCCTTGGGGAAAAATTATCAGTTTCTTTTTTAACATTATCAGAAAATATTTCCCATCTATTACTATCATTTAAAATCCGAGACCATAAATTATAATATATATCGTCAAAGTTATTTATGTCTTTACATTGCAAGATTTTATCATATCTCCAATGATAACCTGCAAATAATTCATCTCCTCCAGTGCCAGATAAAACAACTGAAACATGTTGTTTTACTTTTTGAGCTATGGAATAAATTTGATAACTTATACCCACTCTTGAATCTTCTAAATGCCAAATTACTTTTTTTAAAAGTTCTTCTGATAAATCTTGCGCAGCAAGAGAAATCTCATAATGATCAGTGCCAAGTAATTTAGCCATTTTTCTGGCATCATTTCTTTCATCAAAAAAACTCTCTAAGGAATCTGATGAGTTTGGTATATCAAATCCACAGGTAAAAGTTTTTAAATTAGGTATGATCTGTGATGCAAGAGTTGTAATACTTCCGGTGTCTATACCACTACTCAAAAAGCTTCCTATTTCTACGTCACTTCTAACTTGTCTTTTTAAGGAGTTTTTTAAAATATGA
>Ga0181585_10000536_pt1 | contig 31942 bp, 34 predicted proteins | sample 071ome_29_FD_132469 | JGI IMG/M metagenome (GOLD analysis project Ga0181585, IMG submission 132469) | Coastal salt marsh microbial communities from the Groves Creek Marsh, Skidaway Island, Georgia - 071407BT metaG (megahit assembly) | ecosystem: Environmental > Aquatic > Marine > Intertidal...
GTGACCGGCTGGTATCAGGGCCGGAGCGAATGGGGGCCTCGTGCGCTGGGCAACAGATCTATTCTGGCCAATCCCTGCCTGCCGGTATTTTTTCTATCGTTATATTGTGCTTGGGGGGGTTCTTGATGGGTATCCCGGGCTCAGATACAGTTTTTTTCAGGCCTTCTGGTATCGGTTTCTTGTTGAGATCAGGATCCGCGCATACCGGAACAAAAACAAGAGATATTGAGCCGCAATCCCGCTAGGTTGAATATTCTTACGTTATGTTCAGTTACCCATACCGAGGTTTGCTGACGATATACCTGCCGATAACCAGACTGTCCATATCGGTGCGCAGGAAACAGGAAACGGCCTGTGCGGGGTGATCGACGATAGGCTCGTTTTCGTTAAAGCTTGTATTCAGCACCATGCCGACCCCGGTCCGTTTTTTTACTTCTGATATCAGGTGATAGTATCTGGCGTTGCTTTCCTTATCGACGGTCTGAAGGCGACCTGTTCCGTCAATATGGGTTACCGAAGGGATCTTTTGCCGCCATTCGGGGCGTATCCTGACCACGTGCATCATGAAGGGAGAATTAACCTCCTGGCAAAAATATAAGGGAGCATCTTCTTTGAGGACACTCGGGGCAAAGGGGCGGAAACTCTCACGTCTCTTGATCTTTGCGTTGATCGTTGCCTTCATATCCCGAGCGGTCTCAACACAGACGGCAACGCATAGTAAAGATACCTCTTTTTCTGCTGTAAGGACGGGGGTGGCCCGGAAGATACATGGTCCCGGGTTGCGCTGAACGTTTTCTCCTTCAGGAATTGTCTGGCTTCAAGATCCGCGTATCTCTTGTGTTTATCCATCCAGAAACCAAACCCCTTCAGGTCATGGTCGATAATATCTATATCGCCTTGTCTCACCGGACCATGAACACGGATATGCTCATCCACGAGACGAATATCACATGCCGCATTTTTATGCCGGAAAAGCCTGAGCACAGGTTTCCGGTGCATGCCGCCGAATTTCAGCACCTTTCCCATGAACACCATCGACCGGCGGCACCGTATCCCCTCAATGGTACTGTCAGCACTCAAAAGACGATTGATTTCTGCCCTTATATCAGCCTTACCGCAGACATACTCATCTGCATCCAGCCTCAGCGCCCATTCAATATCGTCCGGCAGTTGCGAAATGGCCCAGTTGACCTGATCGGCATAGGTCACAAATTCACGCTCAAGCACCTCAGCGCCGCAGGATCGTGCGATGGCAACTGTGCGGTCTTCTGACAAACTGTCGACGACATAGATCTCATCGACCTTATCTCTGACAGACCGGATCGCCCTTTCAATCTGCACCTCTTCATTTCTGGTCAGGATGAAGGCAGCAATTCTACCCTGTCGCATAATGCCCCTTCCGATTGATCTTGGGGAAGGGAAGCCGTTTCCCATATCATCATTCACCCCCGTGGATGAGGATAAATTATCATCTGCGATATATATTCAAAAGTGGTAATATGATTGATTTCAGTCACTTTTTTGTGATGAAAGCAGCGTTAACGCGCCGGCTTTTCGGATACCCTCCCGCTTTATCGTGATCAGGTTTCCGTCGTTGTGCCCGTCTTACCAAAGGCCATACTGCCGCGGCGGATAATCCAGAAAATCAGGACAGCCACAAAGGGTGTGCTGCCCGCCTTGATCACATCAAGGCTGAGATGGTACGCATCCAGTGGCAGCATCTTGGCCAGGATGCCAACAAGCCCGACACCATAATACGTGCCCGCGATCACCGAGAGTCCCTCCACCGTTTGTTGCAGACGAAACTGGGCCGAAGCGCGGCGGTTCATTGACGTCAGCAGGCTGGTATTCTGACGCTGGATGACAAATTCCGTATGGGTTTGCAGGAGAGCACCTGTACGCTCGACGCGCCTTGAGAGACTTTCAAGACGTAAACTGAAGGCTTCACATGTCTGCATTGCCGGCATCATCCGCCGGTCCAGAAAACCGTCAATCTCCTGATGCCCGTCCAAACGCGACACATTCATACTTTCAAGCCGGCTGAGAAAGATATCACGATACGCTTTTGTTGCGGAAAGCCGGAAAGATGTTTCGGAGGTAAGGTTTTCGATCTGGGCCGCAAGACCTGAAAGTAACGGCAGGTGGCGCCCCACATCCTCCTTTTCCCCGGAGATATGCTGGCTGATGGCCTGGGTGAGCGCACGCAGATCCTGTTCGATATGCCCCAGTGTTGAGCTGAAATCACGAACCAGAGGCAACCCCAGCAAAGCCAGCATCCTGTAGGTTTCAAGCTCAATCAGGCGCTGAACAATCCGCCCCATCCGGTTACCGCTTATGGATGAACTGAACAGCATGATCCGGGAATATCCGTTGCGGTCAATATCAAAACCGAAATGGGCCTGTGCCATGCCATCAAGGATCCGGCTTGAGGCGGCGCTCCGGCATTCAAGAATATCAGTGACCTTTTTCTGGGTCAGCCCCTTGGGCGGCCCTGAGCCAACCTCGAGCCAGATGGCGTGAAAGACATCGGCCTTAATCTCATCGATCAGATCAAAGGGAAGATCTGGTTGCATCCCGGGGTTGAAGGCATTTCTGGAAACACCTGTCCCCGGGTTTTCTTTGCTGACGACAAATCCGATTGTGATGAATTCGCTGTGACGTTCCACCCTGAGGGCAAATGTTTCAAACATTTCCCTCCGGAATTTCTCGTTTTCAAGAATAGGGTTGCGTCCCTTCTGCTCCAGCCACAAATTGACGGGCCCGAGAATTGTGTCCTCCCCGTTGTCATGAAGATAGATAAACCGCAAAAACCGCCCCGAACCTTCAAAATCATGGAAGGGCCGTGTGTGAAGTTCATCAGCGAGAATCTGGCGCAAAGGGTGCTGTTTCATCAAAACTCAAATCCGAAATAAGATAGCGCTATACTGTTTCCTGTAAAAACACGCCTTATCAGATGAAGAATAAAACAAAAAAGAGACGCCCGAAAGCGTCCCTTTCAATATTGGTAATGGATCCGCCAGACAGCTGATCCCGTATTCAGGTTTATGCGGACCTAGACATCAAAACGGTCGGCGTTCATCACCTTGTTCCAGGCTGAAACGAAATCACGGACAAATTTATCCGCGTTATCGTCCTGGGCATAGACCTCAGCGATAGCCCGAAGCTGTGAGTTTGAACCAAAGACAAGATCAACACGTGTCGCAGTCCGTACAACATCGCCCGATTTCCGGTCACGTGCCTCATAGAGGTTGTCCGCCTTTGGCGTCCACTTAACGCTCATGTCAAGAAGAGCAGAGAACCACGCGTTGGAAAGTTTACCTTCCTCTCCCCATACGCCATGGCCGTCAGCACTGATCCCCAGTGACCGGAGGCCACCGACAAGAACAGTCATTTCTGCCGCCGTAAGACCAAGCAGCTGCGCCTTGTCGAGGAGCATTTCTTCCGGGCTTACCGTAAAGGCTTTTTGCTGATAGTTACGGAAACCATCGGCCATCGGTTCAAGCACAGCAAAAGATTCAACATCCGTCTGCTCCGCGCTCGCATCGCCGCGGCCAGGCAGGAAAGGCACGTTCACACCCGCTGCGGCTTCAATCCCTGCCGCACCGGCAAGAACGATCACATCAGCAACGCTGGCGCCGTGTTCGCTCGCAATACCTTCAAGCACGCCAAGAACACGGGCGAGCTGTTTCGGGTTATTTGCCTCCCAGTCTTTCTGCGGAGCAAGACGAATACGGGCACCGTTCGCCCCGCCACGCATATCAGAGCCGCGGAAAGTCGATGCTGAAGCCCAGGCGGTTTCAACCATTTCCCTGACACTCAGCCCGCTTGCCGTGATGGCAGCCTTGACCGCGGCAACATCATAAGATGTGCTGCCAGCGGGGACCGGGTCCTGCCAGATCAGCTCTTCTGAGGGGACTTCCGGGCCGAGATAACGGCTTTTTGGCCCCATATCCCGGTGGAGAAGCTTGAACCATGCCCGGGCAAAGGCGTCGGCGAATTCATCCGGATTCTGATGGAAACGACGTGAGATTTTCTCATAATCCGGATCCATCCGCATGGCCATATCAGCCGTGGTCATCATCGGCGTGACCTTGACAGACCCATCATCAACTTCAGGTGCCATATCATCTTCGGTGATATTCACCGGATGCCAGATATGGGCACCGGCAGGGCTCTTGGTCAGCTCCCATTCGTATTTGAACAGAAGATCAAAATACCCGTTATCCCACTGGGTCGGATTGGCCGTCCAGGGGCCTTCGATGCCGCTGGTAATGGTATCGCGGCCCTTGCCGGATGCGTATGAGCTCATCCAGCCAAAGCCCATTTCTTCGATCGCCGCACCTTCAGGTTCAGGTCCGACATGATCCGGATCACCCGCGCCGTGGGCCTTGCCAAAGGTATGACCACCAGCCACCAGGGCAACGGTTTCTTCATCATTCATTGCCATCCGGCCAAAGGTCTCCCGGATATCCTGCGCGCTCAGGAGCGGGTCAGGGTTGGCATTCGGTCCTTCAGGGTTGACATAGATCAGCCCCATCTGCACCGCTGCAAGCGGGTTCTCAAGAGACTGGCGTGAGCTTTCATATCGCTTGTCACCCAGCCATTCGGTTTCCACACCCCAGTAAATGTCTTCTTCCGGATGCCAGATATCCGCGCGACCACCGCCAAAACCGAAGGTCTTGCCGCCCATGGATTCAATCGCAACATTCCCGGCAAGAATCAGAAGATCAGCCCAGGAAATGCTGTTGCCGTATTTTTGCTTGATCGGCCAGAGCAGACGGCGGGCCTTGTCAAGGTTGCCGTTATCCGGCCAGGAATTCAGTGGTGCGAAACGCTGTGCACCGGTGCCGCCGCCACCACGGCCATCACCTGTACGATATGTTCCCGCAGCGTGCCAGGTCATGCGGATGAAAAACGGACCATAATGTCCATAATCAGCCGGCCACCAGTCCTGGGAATCGGTCATCAGGGCATGAAGATCTTTCTTGAGCGCTGTGTAGTCCAGCTTTTTGAACGCCTCGGCATAATTGAAATCCGCGTCCAGCGGGTTTGACTTCGTGTCATGCTGACGAAGAATATTGAGATTGAGCTGGTTTGGCCACCAATCCTGGTTGGATGTGCCGGTCTGCTTGTTGCTGGTGAGCGCACCATGCATGACCGGGCATTTTGAAAGTTCGTTCATATCGATCTCCGTAACGGGGTATGTTTCGTGAATGAAATCTGGTTGGTTACTTTACACTCATTCTAAAGTAATTCAAATTGTTATATTCTCTTTTTGTACAAAAAACGCTGAAAATATCTGTTCGCCGCATCATGCCCTGCTGCTTTCCACAGTCATGATGACAAATTTTCGCAAAGCAGAGAGCATCGGCGGAATAAAGATCAGGGTGGCAAATGTTGAAAGCAGCAGCCCGCCGAAAACAACCACACCAATCCCCCGGTAAAGTTCGGACCCTGCACCGGGGAAAATCACCAGAGGCAAGAGACCGAAAAGGGAGGTTGTAGTGGACATGAAAATGGGCCGGATCCGGTTTGATGTGGCTTCGATAATCGCGGCATCAATATCCATTCCGTCTTCCCGCATGTGGAGCACTGTCTGCTCAATCATCAGGATGGAGTTATTGACAACAACCCCCGTAAGAATGACGAAACCCAGCATGGTCAGCATATCCAGCGGCTGTCGGATAGCAAGATTGAGCAGGGCAAGACCGGCCAGACCACCTGCCGCCGCCACCGGAACAACCATCAGAATGATCAGGGGCAGGGCAAAGCTTCGCAAAAGAACCGCCATCAAAAGATAGATAACAACAAGGGCGGTCACCACATTGGCCTGCATCGATGCCCAGGTTTTCTTCAGTTCACTTGCCGCCCCTGATACATCAACGAGAACATCATCAGAAAAGGCGGGGCTGAGCGGAGCCAGCACGTCATCCTGTATCGTCTGTATACTGTCTTCCAGTGTCAGGCTTTCTTCAGGGCGGAGAGTGATGGTCATCACCATCCGGCTGCCAAGCCGGCGGATTTCCTGCGGGGCATTCACAAAACTGATTTCAGCAAGGCCGGAAAGCCGGAGGATTTCGCCGTCACGGGTGACAATCGGCAGTTCCGCCAACTCTTCAAAGGTCATCGTCTCCATGCTGCTTCCCGTCACCTCGACATCCATCAGCTCCCCTTCATAGGTCACCTGACTGATCCCGATCCCGTCGTTGAAGACATCGATGGCATTGGCAACATCAGCCACCGTCAGCCCGGCCCGGGAGATGGCGAGCACATCCGGCGCGATACGGATCTGCGTTGAGTCGTTATCAAGACCGGGGCGGATCCTGATCTGGTTGCCCGCTTTGCGGGGAAATTTTTTGTTAAGTTCCGCGTTGATGCGTTCCACCACCGGGCGGATGGTATCAAAACTGTTTCCGGTGACGTCGATTTCAATAGACCGCGAGCCACCGACTGATCTGCCGAAAAGTGAGGACTGCCGCACAAAAACAGATACGCCGGGAATACCGCTGAGCGGTTCCATGAGCACTTGCCGCAATTCAAGCACCCGCGAAGGATCTTCGGTGGAGGCACCGGCAAAAGCACCGCCTCCATAGGCAACAAAGAAAAACCGGTCAACTTCCGGAGGCCCGTCTTCCGTCACCCTGCCTTCCCAGAGCGGACGGACATGATTTTCCATTTTTTCCGCAATCTTGCGCGTTTCCGTCACGGAATATCCGGGCGGCGTGGCAATCCGCCCGAAAACAAAGTTCGAATTCCCGTCGGGCAGATAATCCAGCCGGGGCATCAGCGCCACCGCCACGCCGGATACAGCCGCAAGCAGTCCAAGACACAGGAAAAGCCCGCTCATGCTCGACGCTGTCACTCTTTGCGCATAGGTGATCACCACCTTGCGGAAAACATGGCCGATATCATCAAGGACAGGAATTCTCCGTATCTGGCCTGATCCGTATTCCCGCCGACTGAGCAAGACAGATGCAATCGAAGGAATGATCGTCACCGATATCAGCACTGAAATCAGCACCGATATCGAAATGGCAATGCCGATATCCCGGAAAAGCTGCCCTACCGGGATTTTGAGTATCACGACAGGCAGAAACACAATGACCGTTGTGAGGGCAGAACCAAGGATGGGCGCCCAGACCTGGCGGGCACCGTCATAAGCGGCGTTTCTCGCGTCCATCCCCTTCTGCCGCAGCCGGAAGATATTCTCAAGGCTGACAATGGATGCGTCAACAACCATCCCGACCGCAAAGGCAAGGCCGGCGAGCGAGATCACGTTGATCGACAGCCCGAGCCCGGAAATGGCGACAAATGTGCCGATCACCGATATCGGGATCGCAAGAAAAATCACCACCGTTGGCATCACCGAGCGTAAAAAGAGGAGGAGCACAGCCAGGGCCAGAAAGCCGCCGTAAAAAATATTCTGCTGCACGAGAGAAATGGCCGAGGATATATAGACGGTTTCATCGTAAACCAGTTTGAGCCGCAGGCCACGATCCTCAAGTGTATCCGCGTTCAGCACGGCAATGACTTCCTTCAGAAGTTCCATGGTCTCAACCACGTTCGTGCCCTGTTCACGGATGATGTTGATGATCACCGCATCATCACCGTTCAGCCGCCGGAAACTTGTTCGCTTCTCGCCAACAATATCAATGCGGGCAATATCCGAAAGCCGCACAGGTTCCGTTGCGCCGTCGTTCTGAAGGCTGGAACGGATGATTACATTGCGGGCAATTTCAGGGGTGAAACTCTCCGTTTCAACGCGGATGGCGTAACTTCTCTTGCCAACCTCAATATCCCCGACCGAGCGCTGGGCCGTTGCCAGCCGTAACGCGTTGAGCACACTCGCCATGTCAAGCCGGTAAAGTTCAAGTCTGGCAAGATCAACAGTGACGCGCATGACCTTGTCGCCACCGCCGTATTTGGTGACTTCGGCCACCCCCGGCACCCGCAACAATGGCTCGATCACGCCGGTCTGGAGAAACCGCCCCAGATTTTCAAGATCCACATCAGCCCGGACACCCTGATCGTTTTCCGGGGCGGTGAGAGCAAGACGTGCAATCGGACTGTCGTCCGAATTCGAGGTTCGCACAACAGGTTGCTTTGCCTCATCCGGAAGATCACTGATACTGGACAACTCCGAAAGCAGGGTTGTCAGGGCTTTGTCCATATCCTGAGAAATCGAATAGGTCAGCGACAACCTTGCCTGACCGAGAAAAGATCTGGCCTCCGCCTTTTCCACCCCGCTGAGAGAGGAAAGATCACGTTCAAGGCGGGTGATGATTTCCCTGTCCACATCCTGAGGTGAGGCGCCGGGCCAGGCAACACGGACCTGGAGGATGGGTTTTTCGATATCCGGGCTCATCTGGATCGGCACGTTAAAGAGTGCCACCACCCCGAACAGCAGAATGAATATCATGAGGGCGACGACGGCCGTCAGGTTGTTGATCGAAAATTTTATCAGTCGGTGCATGATGGCTCTGGGCTCATTCTGTGTTGACGACCTTGACCTTGGCACCATCGCGGAGATTTTCATTTCCCTTGATGATGACCGTTTCGCCCGCGGCAAGACCCCGGATGATCTCAACCCTGTCGCCGACGGTTGAGCCCAGCTGAACCATGCGCTGTCTGGCAAGGCCATCCGAAACAAGAAAAACAATGGCCCCACCCTGATCCGAAATAATGGCATCAACCGGCACCGTAAGGGCAGGGCGGCCGTCCCCTTTGGGGATATCCAGCTGCAACCGGGCGCCTTTCGCCATCAGGGCAGGAGTGAGGGGCGAGATTATTTCAAAACGTGCGGGCCGGGTGGCGGTTTTCTGGTTTTCCTCCGGCAACTCAACCCGGAAGCGGGCCGTGACCGGCTGACCTTCCGCATCGATACCGGTAATCTGATCTCGTTTCCTTAAAAAGGCGAGGAACCCGACCGGAATATCTGCTTCGAGTTCGAAATCATCCCCGCTCAGGATCCGGGCCAGCACATCACCTTCACGCATGAACTGCTGGCGTGATGCCGGAAGCTCGATCAGCTGGCCGGTCACCGGGGCACGTATCTCCGTTGCCGCGGCATCTTTTCTGACCTCATCTCGTTCAGCCTCGGTCTGGCGGCGCCGGATCTCCTCGAGTTTCAGATCTGCACGGAGCTTCGTGATCCGGCCCCTGCTTTCAGCGTATTGACGCTGGGCAGTAATAAGCTGGATTTCAACCGCTTCAAGCTGATCCCGCTTGATAACCTGATTGGACATGAGCTGGGCCAGACGCTCCGTTCGCCCAGTCAGCAGCGTGACCTGCTTTTCAAGCAATTCAAGAATAGCGCCTTCCTGCCGGATCTGATCTTCAAGCTGGTTGCGCCGCTGGTCAATTAATTCGAGATTGAGACGGTGAAGCTCAAGCTTAAGCCGGAGATTTCCATCATTCTGTGCGGCGATCAGTTCACCTTGCTGCACCGTTTCGCCAATCTTGAAGTCTTTCATCACCATGACGGCATCCACCGGCGCCAGAACAGCGGCAGGTGGATTGGTCACCACCCGGGCGAAAATCCGGCTGGTTGGTGAGATATATTCTTCGGCGGGCACATCAACTTCAACAAGCATGCCATCGGATTTTTTGGTCTGTGCTTCAGCCGCACCGGCAAGCGCAACCCCCATGACTGCGCCAAGGGTCAGTATCCGCAAAGTCAGGCTGTACAAGCGCTGTGTTAATCCAGCAACTGATCGGAAAGACGCTTCCATCACAAATATTCCGTAAAACTATATATGATTATCTATTGCATAGATTTGCCGGAACAAGTCAATTCATATCAGTTGCACTAATTATTTTTTCCCCTGCCTTTTCCCTGACCCGTCACGATGATGATTCCACAACCCAACACCATTTCAAGAAATCGGATATGAGGGGGAGCTCATAGGATTGTTTTCCGCGTTAAACGCTATATCTGTGGGAACAGAAAAGGAGAACAGCGATGAAAAACTTCCTCATTATTGGGTTTATCTGCCTTATGTCGGCCACCGCTTCTGCGGGGGAGACCCGGATCTATCAGGTCGGTGACGAGACATTCGAAGGATATCACGCCACCCCCCTCTCAGCATCCAAAGGTCTTGTGCTGGTTATTCATGACTGGGATGGGCTGACGGATTACGAAATACGGCGCGCGGATATGCTGGCATCCCTTGGGTATGAGGCTTTTGCCGTTGACCTTTATGGTGCGGGCAACCGGCCTGAAGAAACCGCGGCCAAGAAAGCGGAAACAGGCCGCCTCTACAAAGACAGGCAACGGATGCGCACCCTCATCCTTGGCGGGCTTGCCGCCGCCCGGGGCGGGGTGGATAAAAGGGCTGTTATCATGGGGTATTGTTTCGGCGGCGCTGCGGCACTGGAACTTGCCCGGTCAATGAAGGCCGAAAATATCGCTGGCTATGCAACATTCCATGGCGGACTTGCAACACCTGAAGGGCAAAGCTACAAAAGCGACACCCCGCCCGTCCTGATTGCCCATGGCGGGGCAGACAAGGCCATTCCCATGTCTGATGTCGCCGCTCTGGCCGACACGCTGGAAGCCGCCGGCGTGACATATGAAATTCAGGTCTATTCAGGCGCACCACATGCGTTCACGGTCTTTGACTCACCCAGATATCAGGACGTTGCCGACCAGAAATCCTGGCAGGCCTTTACCGACTTTCTCAACACCAATCTTGTGAATTAGACACGGTATCAGCAGGGCCCGAATAATCGGTGAAGCAAGGATGCGGTTCCCCCTTGCCTCACCCCCATGACTTCTGGCAGGATTCGCAATATCGGGGATAATCAGGCCCGGATATGTTTGTTTGAGAAAGATCAGATTAGTGAATACCCATCCCATGCCCGATACCGAGAACGCCGGGTGCTATTGGTGGCAGGAAGCACCACCAAGACCGGCACCGGAACATCACTGGCAGACAAAAGCCGATGTGGCGGTGATCGGGGCCGGGTTTGCCGGGCTTGCCGCCGCTCTTGTTCTTGCCCGGGCTAAAAAAAACGTTGTGCTGATTGAAAAGGGGTTGATCGGTGAAGGGGCCTCGACGCGGAACGGCGGCATCACCAGCGGTAATATCCGGCATTCCTTCAGCGAACTCAGGCGCCGGTTCGGAGAAGAAAAAGCGCACGCTTTTGAAGATGAAGCTGTCGCCGCCAGAGCGGATCTCCGGCGGTTTATTCTTGAGGAAAACCTTGATTGTGATTATCAGCTCACGGGCCGTGTTGTCGGTCTCAGCGGCACGTTTTCCGCCGATGCCATCCTGAAAGAACAGGAACGATTTGAACGTCGCCACGGCATAACAGCGCGGTATCTCTCTCCGGATGAGCTCAGCGACCATACCTCCAGCCCGTCCTATAAGGCAGGTATCCTGCGCCCGGATATAGGCGGGATACATCCGGCCAAACTGCTGCATGAAATGGCCCGCATCGCCCTTGACGCCGGAGTCAGGATCTTCACCCTTACACCGGTGACAAAAATCAGGCGCAACCACACCTCCTTTACGGTCTCAACAGACAAGGGCGAGATTGAGGCCGAACATGTGGTTTCTTCGACCAATGCGTATACGGATAAATCCCAGCCCTGGCTCAGACGCCGGCTTGTTCCGGTGATCTCGGAAATGATAGCAACCGAAAAACTGGGGGAAAATCAGGTCAGGGCACTGATGCCGAAACTCAACATGTTCGGCGACAACAAGGAACTGGGCCATTATTACAGGCCCTCACCCGATGGCAGCCGCATTCTTCTCGGGGGGCGGCGAATGCACCGGGCCGATGATCAGGCCCAGGCAAGACTGCATCAGGGGCTGGCGGCAATCTTTCCCGAACTGGCCGACACTAAAATTGAGCACTACTGGTCAGGTTTTGTTGCCTTTCCCTTTGATCAGCTGCCCAAGCTGGTTGTTCATGATGGAATTATCTACCCTACGGGTTTCTGCGGCTCCGGCACGGTCTGGGCAAGGTGGCTGGGGCAGAAAGCCGCGTTCATGATCCTTGGTCAGGGAGCGGAAACAGTGTTCAGCACCCTGCCAATGCGAACGCTGCCCTTCTATTCAGGTGAGCCGTGGTTCATGCCGCTCGCCATGCAGTATTATCAGCTGCGTGACCGGCTTGCCTCCCGCAAGTGATAATTGTGCACCGAATCGGCATAATCTCTTGAAAACTTGGACCAGTTTTTTGAACGTGCCCGCATTGACTTTGGGAAATGGCACCATATATCAGGTGCATAACCTCCCCTACCTCGGAGTGGCCTTAACGCCACTCCGTTTTTTTATGTGTTGAGGGCATAGTCCCGAATGACTTCAGCAACACGGATGCGGTAATCCCTGAAAAGAGATGTCTTGCCCTCATGCTGGGCGTTCTGATGGACAAGGTTAGCTTTCCAGTTTCGGATAGCGGCCTCATCTTCCCAGGTGGAAATACTGACAAAATGTCCTTTTTCCTGAACATGTTCGAACCGTTGAACCGAAATGAAACCGGGTTGTTTTTCGATTTCTGATCTCAGCTCACCTGCCAGTTCGAAATACCGGTCGGTGGCCACCCCTTCATGGGGGGTGAATTCAAAAATGACGACATGCATCAGGCGTCGTCCATCGCACCGCCAGCCTCACTCCACTCGCTGATGCCGCCGATATTGGTCACCTTGCCATAGCCCATATCAACAAGCGTCTTTCCGGCAAGTGCCGCCTGCCCCCCCGCGGCGCAGACAAGATAAATCGCTTTCTCGCGGCTGAGCTCCTGGCGGTGAAATGGTGTGGTGTCATCGGCGGCAAATTCGATAAATCCGCGCGGGATGCGGAGCGCTCCCCTGATGGTGCCTGTTTTGGCAATATCCTGGCTGTCCCGGACATCGATAAAGACAGCCTCATCCTTGCCGTAATGGCCCAGCGCCTCCTCACCAGATATACGCGGCACAACCGCATTGGCTTCGGCAAGAAAATCTTTTGCTGATTTCATGGTCTTGATCCGTTCTGATTTAAGGTTACCTGATTATCATACGATGACCTGACAGACGGTCAACAGCAAGAGCTCATCTCTCATGGCTAAAATGCGAAAAAAAGGGGATATGCCCACGAAAACGTGTCCGGCCTGCGGGCTGGAATTTACCTGGCGGAAAAAATGGGCCCGCGACTGGGAAAATATCCGCTTCTGCTCGGAACGCTGCAAAAGAAACGGGCAGAAAAAGACCCCGGGCCGGTAACAGAAACCGCAACGATCCCCTATGCGATCCGTATCGTTATGGACCCAGAATTTTCCTCATCCGGGCGCTGAGTGCGTGGGCGCTGTCAAAGGCGGATTCCACCCTTCCCCTGATACACCAGTCCCCGATAGCCCCAAGCCCCAGCGTATCGTCACAAAGAAACGGCGCATCAAGGGGGGTGTCGACACTGGCGTAACGCCAGCGGTGGAACCGGCTGAAGACAGCCTCATTCACGTGAATATCAAGATGGTCTTCAAGCCATTCCGCCATCACTTTTTCCGCCTCCTGCGGGGCATCAAGCCAGTCTTCTGCCCAGGTATTACGTGCCTGAACCGTAAGAGAGCCGGGCCGCCGACCTCCGGGTTTGGTACCATTTTCAGCGATGAAACCAACCGGCTGATCTTCTATGAAACAGGCGCCGAACGGCAGGGAAGGCGGGACCTCGAACCCCAGCATGAGCGTGAAACATCCCAGCATACGAACCCGCGCAAGCGCAGATTTTGCCCCGAATTCCGGTGGCAGGAGATCCGCCGCCTGACGTGCCGGAACAGCCGTAACCACCCATTCCGCTTCTCCGTGCACCACCCCGTCCTCATCGAGAAGCTGCCAGACACTGCCTTTTCTTCTGATACGACTGATCCCGGTTTCATGCCGGCAATCCAGCGGCGCAGCCATAGCCTTGACAAGCCCCGTCATGCCCGGGCAGGCAACCCAGGGCGTTGAGGTCATCTCACGGTCTGAAATCTTGCCGTCAAGCCCCATGGTTGCAAATTTCGTCTCCCAGGGACGGATGATGCCCTGATTGATATACGGATCAAGAAAGCGGCGAAAATCCTGTCCCCTGGCCGTGAAATACTGCGCCCCGTGGTCAAAAGAGAAATTGTCGTGACGGCGGGTGGACATACGCCCACCCGGACCACGCGATTTTTCGAAAATCCGGACCCGCGCCACCGCGTCAAGGTTTCGGGCCAGGGTGACACCGGCCAAACCGGCACCGATGATGGCGCATCTCGGCAAGGGGGAATGGATCATTTCTCACCTATATGGTTTTCATTTCATTCAAACAGATCAGGCATCCCGCCACCGTATTTCATGGCTGATTTGCGGGCCTTGTTCCAGTAACGGAAGAACCGCCGCAGATCCGGCGTGGCGTGCAGCCTGACAAATTCCTCTTCCCGGCACAGCTCCACTGGCATGACCTGCCGCAGCGCGCCGATCCGTTTGAGCAATTCGGCATTCGGGGTATCGGCGGTGATGATCCGGCCGTTCTCACCAGCCAGGTCCCTAAGGACAGCGATCGTATCTCCTATCAGAATATCCACCGGCAATTCACCCAGCGCCTCATAAACAAAGACAAGGCGGGCAAAGCCATAATGCATGGCCTTGAAATACGCCTCATCCCAGATGAAAAACGACCGGACCTGCTCACCTCCCGCAAGGAAAACAGGGTGATCGGCACGCAGGGTCTCATCATGTATCCATCTTATATCAGCCATGTTCAGGGCTCCTGAAACGGGGGAAGAGCCGCGCCGTCAGTTCCTCATAGCTGGCATCCAGCGGCCGGTTGGCTTCAGCATCGGTATTGATATGGCCGCCGGCGTATTTGCGCATATTCTCAAGATTGAAAATATATGGCTTGCGGGAAAACGTGCTGGCGATCCACTGCCAGGAAAGATTGTTCGAGGCCAGATCCGCATCAACAAGATGCTCCAGCATGAAACGGGCACCGGCCTGCCACCTGATCCGCCGCCAATGCACAACATACGAAGCCAGATACATCCGGGCATGATTATGTACATACCCCGTTGTCTTAAGCCTTACGATAATATCGTCAATCGCGGCAACACCCGTTTTTCCGTCCCGGATATCGTCCTCAAGATGATCGCTGTATTCCGCGGCGGCAAAGCCTGTCTTATAGGCTTCGACATCATGCCATATCCAGTCCGGATGCGCCTTTTGAACACGTCGCCAGTAATCACGCCAGGCCAGTTCCTGAATGAATTTTTCCGCATCCGCAGGTTTCCGGACCCGGTCAAGGGCCAGATTACGCACCTGATTGAGCGAAATCATGCCATGCCGGATGAAACAGGAAAGCTGACTGACCTTGCCATCGAGAAAATTACGGCTGCGCCCGTAGGCAACCGGATCAAGGGCATCAAGTCGTTCTTTGAGCGATTGCCGGCTTCCCGTGACCGGGCCCGGATCCGTCCGGACAATCCCAGGCGTAATGGACGCCACATGATCCGACAGCTCCTTGCGGGAGGCAAAATTCTTCTGTTGGGTGATGGGGGGCATTCTGTCCTCTGATCCTGTCGTAACCATTACGTTTGCCCTATTGAAATAAGGGGATTGATTCGCATGTCCAGTCACCGGCGTGACACGCTTATCCCCTGGCGCACCGTATGTTGCGTCACGCACCACGGCAAAACGATGAGAGCCACTGTGGCGGGGTGACGCAGAGGTGATGCGCAAACGCAATTCTGTTGCGCAATACATGATGAAAACGAACTAAAAAATCCGGAACACGACCAGAAATAGCGATTTCTTTCACGCCTTCTTCCGGGACTGAAAACCGTTCAAAATCACTCTTTTTCATTGCCGGTAACAGGCGTATATGGATCCGCATAACAACTCTTCAACATTTTTTCAGGAGCCAAAAATGGCCAAGAATATTCTCAACCGCTCTGTGGTTGCGTCCAACGACAATATCGACAAAATCAAGCCGCTGAGCTTTGCCGTGAACATCTATCACTGGATCAAGATCAGCGGTATCGTCAGCTCACTTGAACAGCTTGATGACCGTACTCTTGAAGATATCGGGATCAACCGCGTCAATATCCGTCGTTTTGCCCGTGACTTTGTCAAAAACGAAGGCAAGACCGCCGCGTAACTCGGACAGAGTTACCAAACACGATGAAAATCACCCGGCCCGCATTTCCTCCCCAAGCCAGGTGATACTATCAACTGCCCTGACCCGCCAGGGTCGGGGCAGTAACCGCCGAGGTCATCCAGCAATCTTCAAAAGGGGGTGTGCTGGCTTTCTTCACCACCCAGTGAAAAGACAAAACCCGGCCTTTTTGATCTTCCATAAGCACTTCAAACCGCACCCAGCTCTCTGTCTTGTAGGTGAGGGTGATGGTATGGCTACGATGATTGATCAGGTCTTTGTAGGTGGCGCTCCTGATCATGGAAGCAAATCGGGGCAGTGGTCCGGTCATCTCCCTGTTCTGGGGATGCGCAAAAGCCCATGTCTGCCTGATGCCGAAATCCGGCTCAGGGGTATCGTTTCGCTGCAGGGCAAGAAGCTGGATTGCCACGACCTGATCCGGTGTGATGGACGGATCCGGCGTCAGGATATCCGTGCCTGCCCTGGCCTTGGCCGACAACATGAAAACTGCGATGAATATCAGGATAAAACGCGTCATCTTTCCTTCCTTTCCGGGTCCGTGATCTCTTTACAATCTAAATTGCGCTGATTTCCCCGGGATCAAGTGGCGGAAGGGCGGAAGCATGCTGACAGGTCCTGATTTGGGCCTATACATGAGCCCGGGGCAAGTCTATTATCATGCCTTCTTTCAACAGATGGCGTGAGTGATGATAATCAATCTTCTCAATCTGGTTAATCTGCTGGTCAGTCTCTATGTCTGGACCATGCTGGCCTATGTGGTATCAAGCTGGCTGATTGCTTTCAAGATCGTCAATCCCTATCAGCCTCTTGTCCGCATGATTATTCAGGCTCTTTCGGCCCTGCATGACCCTGTTCTGGACCCTATCCGCCGCTGGCAATACCGGCTGATACCCAACCTTGGCGGGCTTGATCTTTCTCCGATTGTCGCCCTCATTATGGTTGAGTTCATCATCGCGCCGTTCCTCCGGTCTGTCCTGATCTCTTTTCTGACCTGACCCGGATTGATGCATTACACAAACAGGATGTCGCATCGAACGCAAATAGCGGCGATCAAGAAAAGACCGCCGGACAATCTTTGCCGACTATGCCTTAAATCAGATGGGAGTTGGAGATGAGTGAAGCAAAAATCATTGACGGTAAGGCATTTGCTGAAAAGCTGACCGGGCGCATCGCCGAAGCGGTGGCCGATTTCACGTCAGCCGGTCATCCCCAACCCGGGCTTGCGGTCGTGCTGGTCGGGGAAGACCCGGCCAGTCAGGTGTATGTCCGCAACAAGATCAAAACGACCGAAGCCTCAGGGATGCGGTCGATCGAATACCGCCTTGATGCCTCCACCAGCCAGAACGAGTTGCTTGAACTTATCAATACCCTCAACCACGACGATGAGGTTGACGGCATTCTCGTTCAGTTGCCTCTGCCCCCGCAGATCAACGCCGATGCCGTGATTGATGCGATTGATCCGGACAAGGATGTCGATGGGTTTCATGTCATCAATGTGGGCCGTCTTTCCGTGGGCCTGCCGTCACATGTTCCCTGCACCCCTTACGGCTGCCTGATGCTGCTGAAAGATCATTTTGGCGGCGAGCTCAGCGGCAAATCCGCTGTTGTGGTCGGCCGGTCCAACATTGTCGGCAAGCCCATGGCCCAGTTGCTGCTGGCGGAAAGCTGCACGGTGACGATTGCCCATTCCCGGACAAAGAACCTGCCGGATATCTGCCGCGCCGCGGATATCGTGGTGGCGGCGGTCGGCCGTCCTGAGATGATCACCGGTGACTGGATTGGTGAAGGTGCCGTGGTGATCGATGTCGGCATCAACCGGGTTCCGGCTCCGGAACGCGGTGAGGGCAAACATCGCCTGACCGGCGACGTGGAGTTTGAAACAGCCGCGCTGAAAGCAGGCGCCATCACCCCGGTTCCGGGCGGAGTGGGGCCAATGACGATAGCCTGCCTGTTGCGCAACACCATGGTTTCCGCGGCCCGGCGACGCGGCGTTGAAGTTCCGTCTTCAATCGGCTAAGAAAGCACCATGATGCGACAATTTTCGCCGCTTCATGTCACAACACTCAGCCTATTATTAGGCGCAGACACAATTTAGGGAAATGCCGATGGCCTGGCAGTACATACTCCTCATCATATCAATGCTCTCGGTTCTCGGGGTACTGTTCTGGGGTATCGGAACCATGGCCCGCGGCGGGCAGTACAATGTGCGGTGGTCCAACACGATCATGCGCTGGCGCGTCGTGCTTCAGGCCATCGCACTGGCGATATTCGTGGTTTTGCTGCTGCTCGGGTCAGGCGACTGAATGGCACCGGAGCCACTATTGATGGACAGGGATAACAGGGGTATTCAGGAATAATGGTCAAGCTGAATAAAATCTATACCCGCACCGGAGATGACGGTGAAACCAGCCTCGTCAATGGGCATCGTGTCTCCAAGCACTCCCTCAGGCCCTCGGCTTTCGGCGCGGTGGACGAGGTCAACTCCATCCTTGGTGTTTGCCGGCTTCATACCCGTGAGATTGAGGATACGCGCCCTGACGATATGCTGGCCCGAATTCAGAATGATCTCTTTGATCTCGGCGCTGATCTGGCCACCCCGATCACCGATACGGCGGGCAAACATGATCTGCGCATCAGCAAAGGGCAGGTGACGCGCCTCGAACAAGAGATCGACGCCATGAACGCGGAACTTGAGCCTCTCAATTCTTTTGTCCTGCCGGGGGGAAGCCCGGCGGCGGCCCACATCCATCTGGCCCGCGCACAGGCGCGCCGCGCGGAACGTGAAATGACTCTTCTCGCCACCCAGGAGGCGGTAGGCGAACCCGCAATGCAGTTTATCAACCGGCTGTCGGATCATCTCTTTGTTCTTGCCCGGTACATCAATAAGCAGGACGGAAGCGATGTTCTGTGGAAGCCGGGGCTGAACGCCTGAGGCAAAGCAAATTACAGCGAAAGGAGTAACCGCTGATGAAAATCCTAGTACCAGTTAAACGGGTCATTGACTACAACGTCAAGGTCCGGGTCAAGGCGGATCAGACCGGGGTGGAACTGGCAAACGTCAAAATGGCCATGAATCCTTTTGACGAAATTGCCGTGGAACAAGCCATCCGGCTGAAAGAAGCCGGCACCGCAACCGAGGTTGTTGCTGTTTCCATCGGTCCGGACCAGTCACAGGAAACCATCCGCACGGCCCTTGCCATGGGTGCAGATCGCGGTATCCACGTCCCGGCCGCCCAGGAAACCGAACCGCTGGCCGTCGCCAAGGTGCTCAAAGCTCTGGTGGAAAAAGAAGAGCCCGGCCTTGTCATACTCGGCAAGCAGGCGATCGACGATGACAGCAACCAGACCGGGCAGATGCTTTCAGCGCTTCTCGGATGGCCGCAGGCAACCTTTGCCTCCGGGGTTGAGATCGACGGCAATACGCTCAAGGTTATCCGTGAAGTTGATGGCGGGCTTGAACACATCACCTCACCCATGCCGGCGATCATCACCGTGGATCTGCGCCTCAATGAGCCGCGCTATGCGTCACTGCCGAATATCATGAAGGCGAAGAAAAAGCCGCTGGATCAGATCAGCCTTGAAGACCTCGGGGTGGATGCAAGCCCGCGTCTTACCACGGTCAAAGTCGAAGAACCGCCCGCACGCGAAGCCGGTATCACCGTCGGATCTGTCAGCGAACTGGTGGAAAAACTGAAAAACGAAGCCAAGGTCATATAAGGGGAAAAGCGATGTCTATTCTTGTACTAGCAGAACACAACAACGCCGAGTTGAACCCGGCAACCCTGAACACCATCTCCGCCGCCGTAGCGGTCGGGGGGGATATCCATGTCCTTGTTGCCGGAAGTGGCTGTGCCGCGGTCGGTGAAGCCGCCGCCAAAGTGGCCGGTGTTGCCAAGGTTCTGGTGGCCGACAGCGCCGAATATGAACATGGCGTTGCAGAAAACATGCTCCCCCTTATTCTGAGCATTGTTGACGGCTACAGCCATCTGATGGCTCCTGCCACGACTTATGGCAAAAATATCCTGCCGGGTGTTGCCGCCCTCAGGGATGTCGCCCAGATCTCGGATATCATCCGGGTCGATGATGCCAATACCTTCCAGCGTCCCATCTATGCGGGCAACGCGCTGGCAACCGTCACCTCGGATGAGGCGCTCAAGGTTATCACCGTTCGCACCACCGCCTTTGAAGCCGCCGCCGAAGGCGGAAATGCTGGCATCGAGGCGGTCAGCGCAACCGGTGATGCCGGCAAGTCCGCTTTTGTCAAATCCGAGCTGTCTTCATCGGACCGTCCTGAACTGACCTCCGCCAAAATCGTCATTTCCGGTGGCCGCGGCATGCAGGATGGCTCAAACTTTGCCATGCTTGAAAAAGTTGCCGACAAACTCGGGGCGGCGGTTGGCGCGTCACGGGCGGCGGTCGATGCGGGATTTGTGCCGAACGACTATCAGGTCGGCCAGACCGGCAAGGTTGTCGCACCGGATCTTTATGTCGCGGTCGGCATTTCAGGCGCGATCCAGCACCTTGCCGGCATGAAGGACAGCAAGGTGATCGTGGCGATCAACAAGGACGAAGAAGCGCCCATCTTCCAGGTTGCCGATTACGGACTGGTGGATGATCTCTTCACCGCGGTGCCTGAACTTGAAGGCCAGCTGAACTAAGGCGGCTTTAGCCTGAATAAAAACCCCTGCATTGCAGGGGTTTTTTTATTGGCGCAATGACGCTGCGACGGCAGAAATAACCTCCGGATCACCCCAGTCAAGCGGCCCTTCGACCTTGCCGCGGACCGTCCCGTCCGAGGCGATCAGGAAACTGGTAGGCATGACGCGGATGGCAAGCTCCCGCGCCAGCTCACCCGGCTGATCAAAAAACGAATAGGGGATGGAAATGCCGCGCTCCTCAAGAAAAGACTGGCCGAATTCCCGGCCCTTGCGATCTAGCCCGACCAGAAGCACCGCCATCCCCTCCCGTCGCAGGGCCTGATCCAGCACCTGAAGCGAAGGCAATTCATGCACACATGGCGGGCACCAGCTGGCCCAGAAATTTACCAGAAGGGGGGTCGGCCTGAAATCCGACAACCGGCGGCGAGTCCCGTCACGAAACTCCAGATCCGTATTCGGGCTTGGCAGAGCAAGGGGTTTCATTGTATCCAAGGCGGCATAGGCCTTATCGGGCACGAACATGGCACCCGATGCGAGGCTGGCGCCAGCCACGGCGGTAAGCATGGCCAGCAGTTGCCGGCGTGAAGTCATTGCAGTCGGGTAAAATGCCATAACCGGAGTATATCAGATGTCAGACAACGACAATACCACAAAGACAAGCTCAATCTGGGGTGGCCGGTTTGAAGGTGGTGTTTCCTCTGTCATGGAAAGAATCAACGCATCCATTTCCTTCGACAAGGCGCTCTTTCGCCAGGATATCACGGGCTCGAAAGCGCATGCCGCCATGCTGGCCCGGCAGGGCATCCTCACCGAAGAAGATGGTCAAGCCATCAGTGATGGTCTTGATACGATCCTCGGGGAAATCGAAAACGGGACCTTTGTTTTCTCGGCCGGGCTTGAAGATATTCATATGAATATTGAAACCAGACTGGTGGACCTGATAGGCGAGGCCGCCAAACGCCTTCACACCGCACGGTCAAGAAACGATCAGGTGGCAACAGATCTTCGGCTCTGGGTGCGTGACGCCATTGACCGGATTTCCGAAAGCATCCGCGACCTACAGCTTGCGCTTCTGGATCAGGCCGAAGCCCATGCCGGAACAGTCATGCCGGGCTACACGCATCTGCAGACAGCCCAGCCGGTCACCGTGGGCCATCACCTCATGGCCTATGTGGAAATGCTGGAACGTGATCATGGCCGGTTTCAGGACGCAAGGCGGCGGATGAACGAATCGCCCCTCGGGGCCGCCGCGCTGGCCGGAACGTCCTTTCCCATCGATCGCCGGATGACGGCACAAGCCCTCGGCTTTGACCGGCCGATGCGGAATTCGATGGACGCGGTGTCAGACCGGGATTTTGCCGTGGAATTTCTGGCAGCAGCCTCCCTTAACGCTGTCCATCTTTCACGTCTTGCCGAAGAGCTGGTGCTGTGGTCATCCGACAGATTTGGCTTCATCACCCTTTCGGACGGGTTTTCCACCGGCTCGTCAATCATGCCGCAGAAACGCAACCCTGATGCCGCCGAACTGGTGCGGGCCAAGCCCGGGCGCATCACCGGAAGCCTTATCACTCTGCTGACCATCCTCAAAGGTCTGCCGATGACCTATGGCAAGGATTTGCAGGAAGACAAGGAACCTGTTTTCGACGCGGCGGAACATCTCCTGATTGCGCTTGCTGCCACCACCGGAATGATGCGGGATCTGACCTTCCGGCCTGAAGCGATGCGTCATGCGCTCAGCACAGGCTTTCCCACAGCAACTGACCTTGCTGACTGGATGGTGCGTGAGCTGAACCTTCCTTTCCGTGAGGCGCATCACGCCACCGGAATGATCGTCGCCATGGCAGAAAGCCGCGGCTGCCGCCTTGACGAATTAAACCTTGATGAGCTGAAATCCGTCCTCCCCGCCATCACCGAAGATGTGCTGCCGATCCTCCATGTTGATCATTCCGTCAATTCGAGGACAAGCGAGGGCGGCACCGCACCGGGAGAAGTGCTCAAAGCGATCAGGGCATTTCGCAAAGAGGTTGAGTTTTAGGTCATCTGGCCTAGACTGATATTCCAAGGAGAATAGTGATGCTGGACCTGCCCCCAAATCGAGCTGCCCGAGCTGTTGTTGCTGTCATCATCTGCCTGATGCTGTCCGTCGGGATCAGCTCATGCGGCAAGCGCGGTGATCCGTATCGCCCATCTGAAGTCTCTTCTTCATCGTGAACACACCATGACCGGTTTCTCCCGCATCAACGGCACTCTTGAGGTCGACGGCATTTCTCTTGAAGACATCGCCGCACGTTTCGGCACGCCGCTCTATATCTATTCGGCCGCGGGCATCCGGGCGTCCTACACCCGGTTCACCGATGCCCTTGCGGGCACAAAAAGCCGTGTTCATTTTGCGGTGAAGTCAAACTCAAATCTTGCCATCCTTCGTCTTCTGGGCCGTCTTGGTGCCGGGGCGGATATCGTCTCAGGCGGTGAAATGCAACGGGCACTCAAAGCCGGCATCGCGCCGGAGGCCATCATCTTCTCCGGTGTCGGCAAGAGCGATGAGGAGATCACTTCTGCCCTTGAGGCTGGCATCGGCCAGATCAATGCCGAATCCGAAGCCGAAGTCAGGCGGATACTTTTCCTTGCCCAATCCTGCGGTAAGAAAAGCCGACTTGCACTGCGGATCAATCCGGATGTGGATGCCTCCACCCATGCCAAAATCTCGACCGGCAAAAGCGATACGAAATTTGGCATAAATCGTGAATCCGCCCTTGCCCTTTATCGTGACATCGCCGAAAGCGGCGTGATGGAACCCGGGGGACTTGCAGTTCATATCGGCTCGCAGATCATGACCCTGACCCCGTTCAGGGATGCCTGGACAACACTGCTCGACATGGCAAAAGAACTGGAAGCCGAAGGCCTGCCCGTCCCGCAACTGGATCTTGGCGGCGGCATCGGTATTGATTATCAGACAGGCACACCGGCAGATATCGAAGCCTTTGGTGATCTTGTCCGTTCCGTTTTCGGCAACCAGCCCTACCATCTCGGTTTCGAGCCGGGACGGTTTCTGACCGCGGAATCCGGCATTCTCCTGACCGAAACCCTTTACACCAAGTCATCTCCGGACAAGCGGTTTATCATTGTCGATGCCGCCATGAATGATCTCATTCGCCCCACCTTGTATGAAGCGTATCATCGCATTGAAACCGTGGCAGACAAAGGCAAAGCCACCGGCCCTGCAGATATTGTCGGCCCTGTCTGCGAGACAGGTGATTATCTGGGCCTTGACCTGATGATGCCGGAGGTAGGCAAAGGTGATCTGCTGGCTGTTTTCTCCGCCGGGGCCTATGGTGCGGTGATGCGGTCCGCTTACAATACACGACCTCCAGCCGCAGAAGTGCTTGTGCTTGATGGCGACGTGTATCCTGTCTCCGTCCCCCAGCGTGTTGAAGATTTGCTGGCGCTGGACTGTATTCCGTCTGTCCTGGATTAACCTTTAAATCTGACGTGCAAGATCATTCCTGCTGCGGGTCAGTTCACGGGAAGCCTGGGGAGTGGCACCACGGAAATATCGGTGGTCTCGCTTTCAGGAATATCCCGGTCAAGCTGGATCTGCGCGGTAAAGGAAAGGTACTTTTTCCCGCTGATTTTTTTCCTGTCCAGCGCGAACTCCTGCTGGTGGAGTATCTCCCCCGTACCGGATGTTACGGTCACAAGAAATACCGGCGCAAGAACAGGCAGATGACTTTGATTGAAAACCTCACCCGTAAGGCGGATGGTGTCGCGTTGGCGGTCACCGGCAAGATTATGTATCTCAAGGGATGCAATATCCGGGGTGACGGCCATTCCTGCCATTTCAAACAACGGCACGGTTGCCGGAAATCCTGCGGAAATCTGCTTGCGTAAAATTCCCGCAACGGCAGCCAGCATGATGATAACGAGGAGCAGTATCAGCACGTTGCCCAAAGCGCGGCCCGGCCCCGGCGCATCAACCTCTTTTCTTTCAGGGTTGGCCGGAGTTTGCTGATCAGATGAAGCGCCGCCCTCCGCCTGCCAGACATGGCGGCAGACCGAACATTGCACCTTGCGCCCCGATGAAGGCAGATCTTCGGGGTTGATTCTGAAAACGGTTTCGCAATTCGGGCATTCAAGCAACACTGGCGCCTCTCCTTTATGTCATTATATCAACTATTTGGCGCTATTCCAGTCAAGATCACATGACTTTGAGGCAAAGAATACGGTAAAATAAGTTTATGATAATGTCCAAGATGGTTATGGGAACAAGTGTTGTTTTGCTGGGCGTTTTTCTCGCCGGAGCCCAGCAGTTTGCCCATGAAATCAGAAAGGCTGGCAACAGCAACCCCACCATCGGCCATGTATCCGTGGCAGTATCCGAGCCATCCGTCAAGACAGGCAAACTTGCCGTAAGGCGCGGCATTGTAGTGGCTACCGGCAGTGGTGGCCGCATCGAAGCCGGAACAGCATTGATGCTGAATGGTCTGGCACAGCGGATGCTGATTTCCGGCACCGGTTCTGGCGTATCTCTTGATGATATCCGCCAACTGGCCGGCGCGAAACTGTCCGACATCGCGGCTGTAGATGCGCTTTTTAAATGTTGCGTCGACCTCGGGCCTGAGGCGCTGGACACCAGAGGCAACGCGATGGAGACACGAAACTGGGCCAGATCGCAGGATCTTGAGGAAATAGTTCTTGTCACATCGGACTTTCATATTCCGCGTGCATTGATCGAATTTCGGCGTGCCATGCCTGATCTCACCGTTCTGCCCCATGCGGTGCAGACAACCGGGCTTGGCGTTGACCAAAAGGGGCTGACCCTGTGGTGGCGCAATCCTTCGCGGATCATGACGGTCTGCCGTGAATACGGGAAATATCTCGCCAGCCTGATCGGTTAATCCAGCTGACCTATATCCTTGATACGGTTACGGATCTCACGTGTCCGGCTGAACAGCTCTTCCAGCTTTTCGCCTTCCTTCCACCGGATGGCACGTTGCAGATAGGAAAGGTCTTCATTAAAGCGGCCCAGCATTTCCAGCACCGCATCGCTGTTATTCAGAAAGACATCACGCCACATGACCGGATCAGATGCCGCGATACGGGTAAAATCCCTGAACCCTGAGGCAGAAAACCGGATCACGTCGTTACGTATCTGCTGCTCGAAATCAAAAGCCGTGCCCACGATCGTATAGGCGATCAGATGTGGCAGATGTGACGTGATGGCAAGAACCCGGTCGTGGTATTCCACCGTCATGTCTTCCACAAGCGCGCCTGTCCCGGCAAGAAAAACCCGGACACGCTCCACCACTTCAGGCGGATTGTCTTCGGGCAGCACTATCCAGTATCTGTCGCGGAACAGTGTTGAAAATCCAGCCTCCGGTCCGGAATATTCCGTTCCGGCAATGGGATGCGTCGGCACAAAATGCGTTTCGTCCGGCAGATGCGGCCTGACGTCACGCATCACCGAACCTTTGGTTGAGCCGGTATCAATGACAACCGCACCCGGCTTCAGGGCCGGGCTTATCTCTTTTGCCACCACCTCCATGGCCCCCACCGGAACAGCAAGCACCACCAGATCGGCATCTTCCACCGCTTCACGCGCCGTGGCGGCAATCCTGTCACCAAGCCCCAACCGGACGGCTTTGGCGCGGACATCTTCATTGGTGTCGGTAACACTTATCTCATCGGCGAGTTTCGCTTCCTTCACCACACGCACCAGCGATGAGCCGATAAGACCAAGGCCGATGACGGCAATCTTGCGAAAAATAATCTCACTCATGATGATACGGTCCGGCTTTGGGCAAAATCCTTGAACGCGGCGGTTACAATTTCCATTTCCTCATCATCGCCGAGCGACATCCGGAGGCAGGAAGGCAGACCATAAGGCGCCATTTGCCGCAACAGGATCCCACGCCCCTGCATAAAGGCATGTGCCGCCGCCGCCTCGGCATCCGATGCAAACCGGATCAGAAAGAAATTCGCCCGGCTTGGCAGTGGCTCAAACCCGGCCTGGCGGATGGATTCCTGTATTCTCGGCATCCAGGTGAAATTATGGGCGAGGCTTTTTTCAACAAATGCCCGGTCAAGCATGGCCGCACGGCCCGCAACAGCCGCCGCTGTATTGACACTGAACGGCCCCCGGATAGACGCCAGAACAGCAAGTATATCGGGGGGGAAATATCCCCATCCCAGCCTGAGCGATCCAAGCCCATAGATTTTGGAGAAGGTACGCAACATCACCACATTATCATGTTTTTCAACGAAACTGGCGCCATCGGTGTAATTCGGGTCATCTTTTGCGATATATTCGGCATAGGCGCTGTCAAGCACGATGATCACTGACTTTGGCGTGGTGTCTATCAGCCGCTCGACGTCACTGCGGGCAATCATCGTTCCGGTGGGGTTGTTCGGATTGGCAAGGAAGATGATCCTGGTACGCGGGGAAATGGCATCGAGAATATTATCAACACTGACCGTCAGCTCATCATCATCGACGCGAACAGGTACGCCGCCGGCAATCCGGATTGCCTGGGGGAAAACAAGAAAGCCATACTGGGTGTAAATCGCCTCATCGCCATCTTCCAGATACGCCGTCGTCAAAAGCCCGATCAATTCATCTGATCCGTTGCTCGGCAGAATCCGTTCAGGATCAAGATCGTGAACCGACGCGATGGCATCGACAAGCTGACGGTCAATCTGTTCCGGATACCGGTGCAGTTTGCCGCCGATTTCCTGAAGCGCATTTACCGCGGCAGGCGAGGGGCCAAGCGCCCCCTCATTGACCGACAGGCGAATGATCCGGCCTTCCGGAAGGGCCGGGACTTCCGGCCGGTAAGATACCAGCGAACGAATGGATGTTTTGGGTTGCAGTTCCGTCATGCCCATACCTATGGCAGAAAATCAACGTTGTTGAAAGATACCCAGCAAACCGGGATGATCGGGATGATAGCCCGGCTTTTCGGTCAATGCACCATTTTGATGTATCAGGCTCACATCCCGGGCTGACGGATCCGGCAGATATGGGGCGATCACCACGCCGTCTTCGATCCCTGATGATGCGGCATGGGGGGTGACAGCAGAAATATAAATCTTGCGGCCTTCATCATGCATCCGGGCCAGATCCTGCCACCATCGGGACGATGCCCAATGGGGCAGCACCGCAAGATCAGCCTCTCCGGAAGCGAGGGCCTCAAGCACATCCGTTGCCGTGCCACAGGTTTTATACCGGGCAGCGCCGAACCGGAACCGCGCCACTTCAAGCTGTTCTGCACGTTCGGTTACCGCAACCGTCAGCGGCGCCTGCCGGTTGAGACTTGCCGCAATAATCTGCCGCCAGATAACCTCAATAGTATAGGGATCAAGATCGCTGGATCCGATGAGATTTTTAATCAGATCCGCCTCTCGGCCTGCCCGGAACACTCTTTTGCTTGATTTCACGGCTCCGACTTCACGCACCAGCCGATCACGTGCTTCAAGCGCTTCGAGGATGGTCCGGTCCAGCCCGTCAATTTCCTTTCGGAGACGGGTAAGGATCTCATCTTCGGGGCTAGGTTTGTCCATTTTTCCCTTTCCCGGTATGCCATGCCTGATGGCGTGGCAGAACATTGGTGTTGATTCCAATCAGCGCAGGACGCACATAACGCTGGCGCTTTGACGGCACTCCCCTTACGGAATAGAGCATTTTTGTTGCCTCGACAATCAGAACTCCACCCATGGGTTTGGAAAACCTCTCAACGATAGGCGCAAAACGGGGATAGAGAGGCGAATGCGACGGCGGGGCCGCAAGGGCCTGATGGATCTGTTCCACCTCAAAGTCATGACTGCGGAGAAGAGATCTGATCTGATGCGTCGAATAGGGCTGGCCGTATCCGAATGGTGTCATTTCCCGCACCGCCCATATGGTGCCCCGATGGGGAACAACGACAACAAACCTCCCCTGGCCCTTGAGGACGCGCCAGCATTCTCTCAGCAGTTGCGACGGATCGCGTGAGGTTTCAAGCCCGTGGATCAACAGCACTTCATCAAGACTCGAATCCAGCAACGGCAGGTGAGTTTCATCCACCAGCGCCATCCGTGAAGGCTGTCGCCTTGGCCAGCGGTCAACATCCATTCCGGTGAATTGAAATCCGACCGGGCGCAACCCGCCGCGCCCTTCAACAAATCTCAGGTAAGGGCGTGGATACCCGAACGCACCCAGGGAACGGTAATCGGTCTCGCTTTTACGGGCTTCGCCGAATATCTGCTGCAGCCGGCGCGCAATCAGATGGCGCGAAACCCGCCCGAGATGCGTGCCGTAATACATGGAAAAGGCATCGGTGCTTGCCATTGTCTTGTCGTTGCTCTTATGTCCGATCATGGGTAGGATAACACGGGTATTCTTATTGGCCTTCTGTTGTTTGCACTAACGGAGTATGTGATGAGCATTGCTGAATGTATCCGCATTCCTGCCCTTGATGACAATTATATCTGGATGCTTCACAACCCGTCCAGTCAGGAGCTTGCAATTATTGACCCGGGTGAAGCTGACGCTGTTTTCGATGAGCTGGAGCGACGCGGGCTGACGCCGACCGAAATCGTCAACACCCATCACCATGGGGATCACATCGGGGGCAATGCCGCTTTGCGGGAAAGGTTTGACCTGTCGCTCACAGCTCCGGCCGGTGAAACAGAACGTATCGCGGATATCACCCGGCCGGTCCGCGGTGGTGATACGATAAGGATCGCCGGCTATCAGGCACAGGTTATCGAAACGCCCGGACATACCACGGGACATGTTGCCTTCTATCTTGGCGATTGTTTCGGCGATCATGGAATTGCTTTTGTCGGTGATACGCTTTTTTCCATGGGATGCGGCCGTGTTTTTGAGGGAAGCATGGAGGAAATGTGGAAATCGCTTGCCGCTATCCGGGCATTGCCTGACCAGACACTGATCGCCTGCGGGCATGAATATTCCGCCTCTAACGCAAGATATGTGGAAAGCCTGGGCTGGTCATCGGCCCCGGCGGCCGAACGCTGCGCCGAAATACACGCCCTCAGGGCAGAAAACATCCCGACCCTGCCCGCCCTCCTTGGCACGGAAAAGAAAGCCAATCCCTTTCTGAACTGCGACAGGCAAAGCCTTGCTTCTGTCTTTGGCCTTGACGGAAGCGATCCGGTTGCGGTGTTCACCGCGCTCAGGCAGGGAAAGGACAATTTCTGAATAACCGGAAAAACGGCACCCGGAACAGCTCTCGCTAATCGATATCAGAGAGCCTATAAGCCACGGTTTTGCAGTTCGGGTAGACATCCGGCTTCTGGGTGCGGATCATCAGGCCGGTGACATCTCGCATCGCCCGTATGTGATCAAAGATGGATCGCGCGAGTGTTTCCTGAAGATCATAGTGTCGTGCCCCAGCGATACGAATAACAGCATCCCGGACATCATCATAATTCAGGGTTTCCTCCACCTTGTCAGCCGCAGGTTCACGGTCACTTGCCAGCATGACTTCCACATCAATCAGCACGCGCTGCTTTTCGGCCCGTTCAAATTCATGCAAGCCGATGGAGCAGATAACTTCGATTTCTTCAAGAAAAACGCTGCGTGTTAAAGGAGCTGTCATCATCTTCCGTTTCATCCAGAAAAGCCACATCGCGATGGTGGGGGTTAAGATGAAGCCCGCCATCCAGAACAACTGTATGGCCGGTCATGGACGGCGTGTCCAGTAGCATTATGGATGCACGGAGAATATCATCAAGCACGGCACCCTGGCCGAGGGGGTTTCGGCTGTGGGCAATGCGATATTCCTCTTCCGTCTGGTCTCCTGATCGCAGGATGATGCCGGGGGCAATGGCGTTCACACGGATCTGGGGCGCATAGGCCTGCGCGGCAAGCGTCGTCAGGCCGTCCAGCGCAATTTTAGACAGCGTATAACTGAAATAGTCAGGGTTGAGTCCGGCAAGTTTGGCATCGGTGATCGACACAACCGCCCCGTGGGTGGATGGCGTGCGCTTCCTTATCTCTTCGGCAAAAACACGTGTCATGATGGCCGGAGCTGTCAGGTTGACGGCAAAATGCTTTTCCAGCATGGCGGCGCTGACGGTTTCGGCGGTATCGTATTCAAAAAGAGACGCGTTATGCAAAAGCCCCATAATACCGTCACCATAGGGAATCTGCCGCATCAGGGCTTCGGCATCCTCGGCTTTGCTGAGATCAGCCTGATAGAGCTGGCATGACCCGCCTGCCTGACCGATCAGTCTTGCGGTATCTTCCGCCGCATCCCGGGATGAATTGTAATGCAGATGAATACCCCACCCGGCCTTGGCAAGGCCAAGCGCCAGATGCCGGCCAACCCGGCGCGATGCCCCGGTAATCAGCACCGATTTTCTCAACGCTTTTTTCATCATCTGCTTCCCGTCTCATCAGACTGTCTTCACGATGACGTCCGGCGAAATGCCACTGGTTTTCATCGCGGCTTCGACGCCACCTTCACGGAACATTCCATGGTCGGTTACCAGCACGGTTTTTAACCCCGCCGCATTGCCGCCGAGGATATCGGTATGCAGGCTGTCGCCCACCATGGCGATACGTTCTCTTTTCAAGTTGGATCTTCCTGTCCATTCTTCAAGCTTTTGCAAGGCAAGATCAAAGACCGGCGCATAGGGTTTGCCGAACCAGCGGACCTGATCACGTGGTATCGCCGTCAGGCTGGCCACCCAGTATCCCGGCTCAAAACTGAAGGCACCCGGATGCGGGGCCGCCACGTCAGGATTTGCCACCAGCAACCGCACGCCCTCCCGAACCGCATCCTCCAGAGCCGACTGCCACCGGTAATTCCAGTTCACGGCACCAAAAAAGGCGATGACATCGACCTCTGTCCATCTATCCGGGGCGTCGGGGGTAAGAGCAACAAAGTGATGGCGGTCCAGATCAGGTGTTGTGCAGAAACTGTCGGCAACGCCAATGGTCAGCCCGGGGGGTGATGCATGTCGGAGCCAGTCTTCCAGCGCATCACGGCTGGAGACAACCTGGCGATCATCAAGGGACAACCCGAGGCTTCGGTATTTCGCACCGGCAGAACGTGTCGGCCGGCTGCCGCCGTTAGTCAGGACCATCACCGCGACATCCGCTCCTTGCGCCGCCGCCAGCATTTCCTCTACCCCCGGAACAACATCAGCGCCGATATTGAGAAC
>Ga0181585_10000550_pt1 | contig 31696 bp, 29 predicted proteins | sample 071ome_29_FD_132469 | JGI IMG/M metagenome (GOLD analysis project Ga0181585, IMG submission 132469) | Coastal salt marsh microbial communities from the Groves Creek Marsh, Skidaway Island, Georgia - 071407BT metaG (megahit assembly) | ecosystem: Environmental > Aquatic > Marine > Intertidal...
GATATCGACGATGTGCAACAGCAGGCGGGTTCGACTGAGATGCCGCAAAAACTGAACCCCAAGGCCTGCTCCCTCGGCTGCACCCTCTATTAGCCCAGGAATATCCGCCACCACAAACGCGGCGCCTTGCCCAACGTCTACCACCCCGAGGTGTGGGTACAGCGTGGTAAACGGATAGTCAGCAATTTTAGGTCGCGCAGCAGAGATTCTTGAAAGCAGCGTCGACTTGCCGGCGTTCGGCAGCCCCAACAATCCCACGTCCGCGAGCACCTGTAACTCAAGCCGAACCGACAAACGGTCCCCTTCGCCTCCGGGGATAGTCCGTCTCGGGGCCTGATTGACAGAAGACTTGAACCGGGCATTTCCGACTCCGCCACGGCCTCCCATCGCGACCGTGAACTCCTTGCCGTCTGAATCCAGATCAACGAGAAGTTCCTCGGTGTGCTCGGCATAAACCAGAGTTCCGGAAGGCACCATGATGACGCAATCCTTGCCGGCCGCCCCTGTGCGGTTTCGCCCCGCGCCTCCCGACCCGTTTTCGGCAGAAAACTTCCGCGTGTACCTAAAATCGGCAAGCGTATTGAGATCACTTGTCGCCCGAAGGACGACGTTTCCGCCTCGACCTCCATCGCCTCCGTCAGGGCCGCCCTTTGGGACGAACTTCTCACGAAGAAAACTCAGGCAGCCATGACCTCCATTACCTGCCTGGAGAGCGATCACGGCCTCGTCGACGAATTTCATTTAAGACCTTCTTCCGTAAAAAACCCCGCTCAGTTGGCGGGGCTTTTTGCGAACCGTGGAGCCTGCATTCAACTCTCAGTGAGGACGCTCACAGTTCGCCTGTTTTTCGGTCCTTTTATGTCGAACTTTACCTTTCCCTCAGTAAGAGCGAAGAGTGTGTGATCTTTTCCAAGGCCCACGTTCACTCCGGGATGGAATGCCGTACCACGCTGACGGATAATAATATTGCCGGCACGCACTACTTCGCCGGCATAGCGTTTTACGCCAAGCCGTTTGGACTCTGAATCGCGACCGTTCCGGGAACTGCCGCCTGCTTTCTTATGTGCCATTTGTCGTAACCTCCAGCGTCTTGCCGGGTCTAGTGAGTAATGTCTGTCACCCGCAGGTGCGTAAATGACTGCCGATGCCCCTGCGTACGGCGATACTTCTTTCGCCGTTTCATTTTGAAAACACGAATCTTCTTGTCTCGTCCGTGAGAGAGAATCTCTGCCTTGACACAGGCGCCGTCAAGCTTCGGACTGCCGACAGAGACCTGCTCGCCATCGGCGACCATCAGCACATCGGAAAGATCAATGACGTCGCCGGGTTCGCCTGCGAGTTTTTCCACCCTCACGCTGTCTCCCACGCTCAGTCGGTACTGTTTACCACCCGTTTGAACTACTGCGTACATATCTCTGTTCCGGAAATTCTCTACCCGAATCAACCTGTTAGAAGACAGGCGATCGGCTTTGATGTCTCGTTGAAGGCGCCGAATTTTAGGCGAAAGCGAGTTTTTGGTCAACGTAACGTGCCGGATACTTCAACAGGCACGTTATCATTCGAATATGGGAACCGTTACTTCTTTAAATCAGACGTCTGCAGGCGTCAAAAAGCCGGAGGATCTGCTGTCCTCCATCAATACCCTCGTCGGGGAGGATATGGCGGCGGTGGACCGCCATATTCGGAATGAATTGCGCTCGGACGTCGCCCTCATCGAGCAGATAGGCCACTACATCGTCGGCGCGGGCGGAAAGCGGCTGCGCCCCGTTACCCTGCTGTTGAGTGCCCATGCGCTTGGGTATAAAGGCACCGCGCACATTGATCTTGCCGCCGTCATCGAATTTATTCATACCGCCACGCTGCTTCATGATGACGTCGTAGACGAGTCCGAGTTAAGACGAGGTCGGGAGACCGCAAATGATCTTTGGGGCAATGCTGCTTCCGTGCTTGTTGGGGACTTCCTCTATTCGCGCGCCTTCCAAATGATGGTTGCAGTAGGCAATCCCCGAGTGATGGACATCATGGCACAAACCACAAATTCGATCGCTCAAGGGGAAGTCATGCAGTTGATCAACAGCCATGACCCGCAAACTACCCAAGCGGAGTATCTCGAAACCATTACCCGCAAGACAGCCCAGCTTTTTGAATCGGCCGCCCGTTTGGGTGCCGTACTTGCAGACGCCAGTCCCGCCGGCGAACGGGTGCTGGCCGACTTTGGGCTGAATCTGGGGATAGCCTTTCAGATGGTGGATGATGCGCTGGACTATTCCGCCGAGGCAAATCAGATGGGTAAAAACGCCGGGGACGATCTCGCCGAAGGAAAAATTACTCTGCCTTTGATTCACGCCATGGATCGCGGAACCGCAGAGCAGCAGGCAGTCATCCGCGAGGCAATCGAAAATGGCGATCGCGATGCCCTGACTGAGATTCGCCGAATCATTGAATCTACCGGGGCACTTGCGTACACTTGCGCGCGGGCTCAAGAGCATGCGGGTCTGGCCCGCCAGTCCTTAGAGGCGCTGCCACCCTCTCAATATCGTGACGCTCTTGGCGCGCTCGCAGACTTTTCGGTTTCCCGGACCTTCTAGTGCGAGTAGGCTCTTAGCCCAAATTCAGTCGGGGTGTAGCTCAGCCTGGTAGAGCACTGTCTTCGGGAGGCAGGGGCCGGAGGTTCAAATCCTCTCACCCCGACCATTCTTGATCTGGCGCTTCTGTCAGTTATAGCCTGCTGACAAAGTTCGCCGGCTCCAGTAAATGATAAAAGGCGTGATCACGACGGTTGGCGCGATCCACGCGATCCAAGGGGGATTCGTAGTCACGTTGACGACCAGAGCTGCAGTAACGGTCGAAATCGTCCCAGCCAACATGTTCGTCAGATGACGTGCAATCCGCTTTCTGCCGGTCAGAGCGCCCTTGATCCAAGCCGTGCCATCAGATATCCCCACCAGGCTACCAAGCGTGCCAAAGACGATCAGGGTGACCCATTGATCATTTCCGGTCATAAAAAAGAAGTAGCCCAAACCCCACATTCCGACCCCCGACAACACTGCAAAACCGACTGCGATCCAGTCTTGCCCCTCGGGAGCACCGGTTTTATTCCGTGCGAATCTGAATCCGCTGAAGACCAGATAGAAGCTGAAAAAAGCAATTAATAAAAGGAAAAGATTGGCCTGAAAAAACGCAAGGGGCAAGGCCGAGAGAAACACCGCAGTCATTCCGGCCACATAACCTTTTCCAAAAAAACGGTGACCGGGTCTACCCTTTTTTGACACTAGGGCGCCGCCCGCGCATAGCAAAGCGATCACCCCGCCCGTGATGTGCGCGGCAAGAAGGGTTTTGAGAATAAAAGGAGTCATCTAAAACAGATGTTCAATCTAACGGTGCTGCATCTGCAAGAGCTACGAAACACTTCTATGGAATTTCCGGTTCGGCTAATCAACCCGGTCCATCACAAGAATCGGGTTGATTCTCGCGGAGCAGGCTCCACTAGACTCAGGTTTGTTAACTTTGAAAAGTCTTCCGGCCTTAGTCAGCGCAGTCTACTCCAACAGGTGTTGATCTTTTGAATGAATCTTCTATCAATCTAAAAATGGGTCTCGTCGAATGGAGTATGGTGCTCTGCCTCTCGATTCTTTGGGGTATGTCATTCTTTCTCGTCGAGCTGTTGATTGAAGAACTCCTACCCCTCACCATCGTGTTTCTTCGAGTCGGCATCGCGGCACTAACTTTGTGGACAATCGCTCGCATTCTCGGACTCCCCTTCCCCCGACGAATCGGAACCTGGGCCGCATTTCTTGGAATGGGGCTTTTGAATAACGTAATTCCATTCACCCTGATCGTTGTGGGTCAGATTCACATCGCATCAGGCCTCGCCGCAATTTTGAATGCCACCACACCGATTTTCACAATGCTGGTCGCTGGAGCCTTGCTGACGGATGAGCGCTTAACCGCCCTCAAGTTAAGCGGCGCTGTTCTGGGACTATCCGGAGTTGCCATCATGATCGGCCCAGGGGCTCTGCAGGGTATCGGGGAGAACGTGCTGGCGCAGCTCGCGATACTGGGGGCGGCTCTCTCGTATGCGTTCGCCTTCGTCTTTGGTCGACGATTCAAAAAGCAGGGCTTGCATCCGGTAACAACCGCTGCCGGACAGGTAAGCGGCTCCACTATGTTATTGATTCCGGTGGTTTTCTATTTTCCGGAACCAGGGGCACTGGTCGGTCTTTCCCTCATGGGTTGGGGTGCCGTGGCAGTGTTGGGGGTGTTCTCTACCGGCGCGGCATATGTTCTGTTTTTCGGAATTCTGGGACGCGCCGGCACTACCAACGCTGCGATTGTTACCCTTCTGATCCCGGTCTGGGCAATTCTCCTGGGCTCGCTGGTTTTGGGGGAAATACTTCATGGCATAGATATTGCAGGGCTGGCACTGATTGCTCTCGGACTGGCAGCCATCGATGGGCGTCCGTTTCAGTGGCTGACTAACGCCTTGCTTCGCACGAAATGACGTCAGGACGGACGGACACCTCCGAAAGAGTCTTCACCCCAGGTTATTAAACAGAGGGATTGGCGAGTCGAGGGTGCTGAAAGATTCGCTCTCTGCTAGATTTGGTTCAAACCTATGCTCAATATCGACCTTTGGCATTCAAAAAATCTACTGCATGGCTTAAGGACACCGTACTTTTCGGGGATCGCTACAACAGTATCTGGCGGTTTCTCGGGATCGTGCTCGTGATTCTTTGCTTTGGGCTGACCCTTTACTATTCAATTCCATGAGCGCAGTCCCGTCAGCCGCAAAGCCCTGTGAGCCCGCGTCGGGCTCCCTTGAAAGCCTCATCGCGCACGAACGTGATCTTTACACCCGGAACAACCCAAACAGCCTTGCGCTGTATCGGAAAGCCAAAACCGCCCTCCCAGGTGGTAACACCAGAACGGTCCTCCACTACTCCCCCTTCCCCATCACGGTAAGACGAGCGCAGGGTGCCCACCTCGTGGACGTTGATGGGCATCAATATCGAGACTTTCTGGGTGAATACACCGCAGGTTTATACGGACATAGTCACCCCAAAATCGCCCAAGCCCTAAGCCGGGCGTTGTCCGACGGACTAACCTTTGGCAGTCCGACAGAGCAGGAAGGTCATCTGGGCGCCTTGATCTGCGAGCGGTTTCCTGCCGTTGCACGCCTGCGGTTTTGCAACTCCGGGACTGAAGCCAACATGCTCGCACTGAGCAGTGCTCGTGCTCATACTGGTCGAACCGATATCATGGTGGTCGACGGAAGCTACCATGGGGGTGTGTTGAGTTTTGCCGGCGAAAACCCTTTAAACGCACCTTTCCCAACGCACCGTATCCCGTTTAACGACCTCGAAACTGCCACCGAAACAATTAACACGGTCGGGGATAGATTGGCTGCGCTCATTATCGAACCCATGATCGGAGCGGGTGGATGCATTCCGGCTGATGCAGACTTTCTTAAGGGGCTACGGGAGGCTACCGAAACAGTCGGCGCGCTTCTCATCTTTGATGAGGTCATGACCTCACGTCATGGCCCGGGCGGACTGCACGGCATGTATGGTCTTCTTCCGGATCTCGTCACCTTCGGCAAGTATCTTGGCGGCGGCATGAGCTTTGGCGCCTTTGGGGGCCGTGCAGATATTCTGGACCGATTCGATCCAAGCCGGCCGGATGCCTGGCCCCATGCCGGTACTTTTAACAACAATGTCTTCAGCATGACTGCCGGCTTGGTCGGTCTAAGTGAGATATACACCCCGGAAGTTGCCGAGGCCTTTTTTGCTCAGGGAGAGCGCTGTCGAGAAAAACTTGCGGAGTCCTTATCGGCCTTGCAGTTGCCCGTCCACGTAACGGGTATGGGATCAATGATGGCGCTTCACTTCGGACTCCAAGCCCCGAGAGCACCCTATTCTCCCCCGCCAGGTTATCCAGATCTTTATGAACTGGTGCACCTCAAGATGATGGCCAAGGGTCAGTTTTACGCCCGGCGCGGCATGATCAATCTCTCATTGCCCGTGACCGAAAGCATGTTCAGGGATTTTGCGTCTGATCTGATTGCGACGCTGGACTTGTGCTCGGATGCAATTCTCGAGACGGTAGGCTCCTGAAACCAAAACGCCCCGCAGAGCGGGGCGTCGTGATTGGCTGTCACAGCAAGCACTGTCACCGGACAGGGTCTCGATGAAACTACGAGAGGATGCTCCCGCGTTCCATATCGACACCAAAGCTCACTATGACGATTCCTGAATCACTAGACATTGGATCACCCCCTTGTTTATCTGCTGAAAGGACCTCCAGTTTACCCCCACAAAGGTGATGGAGCAATCAATCCATGAAGCGGATTATCCGTACTGCTCCCGCAGTTTTTTCTTGTCTATCTTGCCAACACTGGTCTTGGGAATTTCTGCCACAAGTTCAATCCGCTGGGGCACCGCCCACTCGCTGATTTCTCCTTCCTTCGCGTGTCCTTGAAAGACAGCTTTGATCGCATCCAACGATACCTCCTCCGCATTGGACACAAGCAGTAACAAGGGCCGCTCTCCCCATTTTTCATCTGCGATCCCAATCGCTGCGGCCTCACTGATCCCTTCGCAGGTTAAGGCAATGTCCTCGAGCTCGAGGGATGAAATCCATTCGCCCCCGCTTTTAATAACGTCCTTCAGCCGATCCGTGATCTTGAGATATCCCGCCTTATCCACATGTCCGATATCGCTGGTGTGCAGGTATCCCCCTTGCCAAAGCTCCTCTGAGCGGTCGGGGTCATTAAGGTAACCTTGGGTCAGCCAAGGCGAACGCACGACCACTTCTCCCGTGCTGGCGCCATCCCGGGGCACCTCGCGAAGCTCCGAATCAACCACTTTAAGATCAACCAGCGGAATGGGTCTGCCTGCCTTACAGCGGATGTCCGTCCGTTCAGGATCATCCGGGAGCCCCTCTTGAGAATTCAACTGGGCAAGCGTCAGGACTGGAGCGGTCTCAGACATGCCGTAACCGCTAAACACATCGACACCGAGATCCAACGCACGTCGAGCCAACGCCGGAGGCAGTGCAGATCCACCAATAATGACCTTCCAATTGGACAGATCTATCTTCTCAACCGACGGATCACTTAGTAGCATGTGCAGGATCGTGGGAACACAATGCGAAAAGGTCACCTTCTCGCTTTCGATTAGAGACAGAAGTTTTGCAGGCTCGTATCGACCGGGATAGACCTGTTTGAGCCCGAGCATCGTTGCAACATAGGGAATTCCCCAGGCGTGCACATGGAACATCGGGGTGATGGGCATATAAACATCATCGACGCTCACCCGCCCCTGGCCCGCAGCACTCGAGAGCGCAACCGCCACACCCAGGGTATGCAGCACAATCTGGCGTTGACTGAAATAAACCCCTTTGGGATTGCCTGTGGTCCCCGTCGTGTAAAAAGTGGTCGCGCGGATATTTTCGCTGAAGTCCGGCGGGTCGAAACTGCAAGACGCGGCGCTCAGCAGGGCCTCGTACTCGCTATCAAACGTGTCGACGGCTACCTGATCGTTCTTGGTTCCGGCATCGCAAAGGCGAATAACATTCTTAACTGTAGGGGTCTTTCCTTTAAGCCCCTCAAGCAAGGGAGCAAAGTCATCATGCACGAGCAACGCGGTGTCCTCGGCATGGTTAATCGTGTAGAGGATCTGCTCCGGTGCCAGACGTATGTTGATGGTATGCAGCACAGCGCCGATCATGGGCACCGCGAAAAAGCACTCCAGGTAGCGATGACTATCCCAATCCATAACTGCGACCGTATCGCCGGGGCCTATTCCCAGCGCCTGAAGTCCGCTCGCGAGGCGTTGGACCCGATCGAAAAAATCCGCGTAGCTAAAGCGCAGATCGTTCCCGTAGCAAATCTCTTGTCCCGCGTGCTGGGCAGACAACCTTGAAAGCAGATGCCGAATCAGCAACGGAAATTCGTAGGCCGACGGCGTTTTGGGTATGTCGTATTCGCTCATGGGTGTCATGTTAGCGCATCTAAAGCGCTAACGCTCTACGTCGAAAGACGCGCCAACCGCCGGTCGAAGCGCATCCCGATGGTACGCCTGACCGCAGTCACATTCCTCACCGAATGAAATGGTCGAACGAAATCGGAAGCAATTCCTGGTGCCCCCATCATGAGCAGTTGCCCCGGTCGAAAATCAATAACCGTTCCTTCGGCTTCATCACGTTCGGGATGAAGCCGAAAATCCCCGTCGCCGCTTAAGAGCAGGATAAGGATAATCATCCGATAGTCAATGTGATCGCGGTGCGGGCTGATCCCCGCACAACCGGGAGGATAGCGCTGAACGATAAGATCATTCAGGCTGAAACCTGAATCGTTATCGCTGAGCCTTTCTCGAGGGGCATCATCAAGTAGCGGGCCGAAAACACTCTGCAACGCCTCGGCAATACGCCAGAACGGATGCTCGAGCGGAACCTCGTAATCAAGCTCAAAATCCTGATAGACCGGGGTCTTGACTGATCCGGTTACCGGCCGGGCCTTTCGATACTGAAGCTGATCTGCGAGATCCGAAAGATTTACGCAAGTTTCAGGAGAAATGCAGTCGATCGCGACGGCAGATCCCGCCCGCAAATCGGCCAGTTTGTCAGGGATGGGGCCGGCGTCCAGCCTGTCCAGAGCATTCATCTTTACCTGACCACATCGATTTAGCGCCTAGTTTTCTCGGCGCGATGTTGATCCATCGCCCAGACGCTCGGGACGCGCTACTCAGCCTTTTTTATAGACGGTGCGAGGCGATACCCGTCGTTTCGAACACGCTCGGAGGGGATGTAGTGTCGGACAACGAAGTTAAAGACGCCAGTATCATTTTCGATCGGCAAATTGTTGACCGCATCTGCCCCACAACCAAAGTGAATCGTATAGGTTCCGTCTGAGTTGGCAGACGCAGTGTTAGAGCTCATATGCGCCACGTCATCAAACATGAAACCGTCCCGGTTGTAGACAGTAAACGACCAAAACGCGCCGTTACCCGGATCCTCAAAGCTTGCCTCATAGCACCCCTTTGCCGGGTAATCAGGCGAGCTTTCGTAAATATTATCCTTGTACTGTGCGCCTCCCCAGCCCACCGCTGCGCCAACGGTGTACTTGTCGAATGTGTATAGCCCTCTGGAGTCATCAGTCGGCGCCGTAAACATGCCCTCATTGACGTTGGCACCGTGAGCCGCGAGAAGCTCGCCGAGTTTTTTTCTAAGGGAATTTTCAACCGCCACGAAGGCCTCCTTATCGACCGGCTCGGCCCGAAAGGGCTCAGCACTGCCGGCATCGATCACCATCGCATCCTGTAGCGCATTCGCTTCTTCCTCGCTGAATGTGCTATCCAGCCGAACAATTAGGTAAAGATGCTTGCCATAATGCGTTGCCAATTGATAAGTACCGCTCCCGTAGGACATGGGTTGGATCCGATGATCCTCTGTCACGGGTTGGACGGAAATGTACTTACCGTCCGGTACCGCCGGCAGAGTGATCGTTGCGCCCCTGGAAACATCAACGACTGCAAAACTATAGTAGGTATCCCTGTTCATGCGTACAACAGGCTGATCCTCTGTGCGCGTCAGTTTTCGGGTATGCGCAAAGTGATTCACCTTCGCCCGAGCCTGCGCCATCAGCAACTGTCGCGAAGTTTCAACAGTGGGGTAGTTCTCGACTGTCGTCTTCATCCCGCCCGACTGAAAAAACTCATCAGGTGACGAGACAGAATCTGCGAAAACGGGTAAAACGAAAAAAGACGAGAGCAGAAGGATCGCGATAGATTGCAGGACCGAAAATGGGCGCTTGAAAATCATGGTGGTTTTTGATGGCGGTTAAAACTAAATATTACACCAGCGCGTTATCTGAAAAGGTGAATCACCTGCCGGCGTCAAATTTCGGTAACTGTGCTTAAAGTATCATCTTGTGTGAATTCACTAATTTCACCTGAGATGGGGTGGTTTACCCGATGAAATTTCCTGGCACGCTTTCTGGATTCGCTTTCTTATTTTGCGCTCTTGTTGCTCAAACATCTCAAGCGGACATAGGTGACGGGCCGCGCGCGTATCTGCCCCCACCGATTGATACTGATGTCTTTTCGCTTTATGGAATGAAGGTATCCGGGAACTCAATGATTGGGTCTGGACGGGTTACCCCTCATCTCAATCTCGATGTTGACTTGGTTGTCGCACAATACACCCGGACGATGGAAATCAGGGATCGTTACATATCTTTTACGGCCGTCCAGCCGGCCGGTCGGTTGGCGTCTTCCCTTTCGCTCCCCAACGTGGCTATAGCGGGAGCTGAAGCCAGCTCTGAGGGGCTTGGGGATACTCAGTTGTTACTCACCGCAGGCCTTTACAACCTGCCTCCCCTGACTAAAGAGACTTATAGGGACTACAAGCCCTCCTTCGCTGTTGGAGGTCTGGCTCGAGTCACACTGCCGACCGGCGAATACGATCAGCAGCAATCCGCCAATCTCGGTGCCAATCGCTATTCATTACAGTTGGGGGCGCCGATCACACTCGGATTCGGTGAAAGTTTTCTGGACCCCCGTCTGACTACCATCGACTTTCTCCCGAGCATCACCCTCTTCGGGAATAACGATGACCCCTCGACCGGGGACACATTGAGTCAAGAGCCTCTATTCAAGCTTGAAACCCATGTTACCCACAACCTGAGTTCGGGATTCTGGCTTTCCTTAGACAGTGTCTATACGTTTGGGGGCGAGACAGAGACAGATGGCACCGCGCAAAACGACGCTCAGCGCTCGTTCGGCCTGGGTGGCAGCCTTGGGCTGCAGTTCTCAAAATCATTGGGCCTTAAGGCGTCATACGGGAAGATTGTCGATCACAATGAAAATGGCCTGGACGGCGAATTTATACGCCTGACCCTTACCTATGCCAGGCTTTGATGCCGAGAATGACTAAGCGCGACAAAAAGCATCCCAATTGGCCTGAATTTATTCTGGACGGTTAGTGATCTGCGCCTTAAGGTCTCCTTAAGGCCCCATATAGCGACTAAGATCTCCCAAGCGATCATTTCCCCCAGGGAATAGCGGCCAATGCTTCACGGTCTTTGAGCAGTTTTTGATCTAAAGCACGTTTATCGTTGATACGGTTTAACACGACGTCGATTACAATCCCACTCCATTAGCCTCTGAGTCCTAACTTCCCTATCTGCGAGAGGGTTAAATTTGGACCGGCGACATTTCTGCCCAGATACGATCGAAGAAGACTTCTGTTGATGAGTCAAAATCCCGATACTTGGTTGACGCGTTTTCATCGACTCGGCTCTCCGCCCAGTTTTTACCGTCTGGCCGGAATCCTCATGCCGTTCATCGCCATTATCTGTATCGCGCTTTTTGTCGCCGGCCTTTATGGAGGCCTGGTGCTGGCTCCGCCTGATTATCAGCAGGGAGAGAGTTACCGAATCATCTACATTCACGTCCCCTCTGCGTGGATGTCGATGTTCGTCTATGCCGTTCTTGCCGCAACCAGTGCGATCAGTCTGATCTGGCGCATGAAACTTGCCGAAGCGGTGGCGCGAGCCAGTGCTCCGGTGGGAGCCGCGTACACGTTCCTCGCTCTTGTTACGGGATCCCTGTGGGGCAAACCCATGTGGGGCACCTGGTGGGTGTGGGATGCACGACTGACTTCTGAACTCATCCTGCTCTTTTTGTATCTGGGCTACATGGCGCTTGTGGCGGCGATTGATGACCGGCGCACGGCTTCGCGGGCCGGCGCGGTGCTCGCCATCGTTGGGGTGGTCAATCTTCCAATCATTCATTTTTCAGTCGAGTGGTGGAATACCCTTCACCAGGGCCCCACCGTCACCAAGTTTGACCAACCGTCGATCGCGATCAGTATGCTGATCCCGCTTTTGCTGATGGCAGCGGCTTTCAAATTTCATTACCTCTACACCATGCTTGCCCGTGTCCGCGTTGAGATTCTGGACAGCGAACGGCGCACTGCATGGGTGAACACACTCGTCACTTCGAAAGCATCATGATCGAGTTTTTTCAAATGGGTGGCTATGCAATCTATGTCTGGCCTGCTTATGCCCTGACAGGTTTAACACTTGCAGTCTCTGTGATTGCGCCAATACGCCGACGCAAGCGCTTGATCCGTGAGCTTTCGGCTATAGCCACTCAAAAAGAGCGTTCCCGGTCCGAATGAAACCCCGACGAAAACAAAGACTGATTCTTGTGAGCCTCCTGATTGCCGGGGTGGCTGTCGCGGCGGGCCTTGCGCTTTTGGCATTGCAGGAAAACATTAACCTCTTCTTCAGCCCTTCTCAGGTCGCCGCTGGCGAGGCGCCCGCCAATACCCCTTTTCGGCTTGGCGGGATGGTGGTCGATGGCAGTGTCCGTCGAAGCGATGGCAGCCTGGAGATTCAATTCGACCTGACCGATACAGCGAGTTCAGTAACCGTGGCCTACACAGGTATATTGCCCGATCTCTTTCGTGAGGGTCAGGGCATTGTCGCTCAAGGCAGTCTTGGAACGGATGGCACCTTCAGCGCAACCCAGGTTCTGGCTAAACACGATGAAACCTATATGCCTCCGGAGGTGACGGAGGCATTAGAAAAAGCCAAGGCGATGGGGGTGCAATGATTCCTGAGATTGGTCTTTTTGCGCTGATTCTGGCGCTGCTCGTTGCCATTCTCCAGGGCGTGGTTCCTATTATTGGTGCGGCACGTAACAATTACTCCTGGATCAGCATTGCACGGCCTGCCGCCTTTGCCCAGCTGCTTTTTGTTGCGATCTCATACGCCTGTCTGACGGCCGCATTTCTATCGCACGATTTCAGCGTAGCCTATGTCGCCCAGAATTCGAACTCGCAACTTCCCCTGATCTATCTCATCTCTGGTGTCTGGGGTGCCCATGAAGGATCTCTGCTCTTATGGGCGCTGACATTGGCTGTCTGGACGGCGGCCGTTGCCTGGTTCAGCCGAAGTGTTCCCGACCGAATGGTTGCCCGAGTGCTGGGGGTCATGGGCATTGTGAGTGTCGGCTTCCTGCTCTTCATCCTCTTTACCTCAAACCCTTTTGATCGACAGTTCCCGCCGCCGATGGACGGGGGTGATCTCAACCCCTTGCTTCAGGATCCGGGGCTGGCGATTCATCCACCCATGCTCTACATGGGCTACGTGGGCTTTTCGGTCGCATTTGCGTTTGCCATCGCTGCCCTGCTTGGAGGACGGCTCGACTCTGCCTGGGCACGGTGGTCCCGACCATGGACGCTTGCGGCCTGGATCTTTCTGACGGCCGGCATAGCGCTCGGCAGTTGGTGGGCGTATTACGAACTCGGCTGGGGAGGCTGGTGGTTCTGGGATCCGGTTGAAAACGCCTCCTTCATGCCGTGGTTGGTCGGCACCGCGCTCATCCATTCTCTCGCCGCCACGGAGAAGCGCGGCGTATTCAAGGCGTGGACGGTCTTGCTGGCGGTGTTTGCGTTTTCATTATCCCTGCTTGGTACTTTTCTGGTGCGCTCCGGGGTTCTGACCTCTGTGCACGCCTTTGCCACCGACCCGACGAGGGGGCTTTTTATTCTGATCTTCCTCGCAATCGTGGTCGGAGGATCCCTGGCACTGTACGCCTGGCGGGCGCCATCGGTTCGCTCAAGCGGCGGATTCAACCTCGCCTCTCGGGAGGCGGGCATTTTGCTCAACAACGTACTCCTCGTAGTCTCTGCAGCAACGGTACTGCTGGGAACGCTCTATCCCCTGGTAATCGATGCACTCGGGATGGGCAAGATCTCAGTCGGCCCCCCATACTTCAATGCCGTTTTTATCCCTCTGACCGCACCGCTTGCGATCCTGGTCGGCGTGGGTTCCCTGCTGCGCTGGAAGAAAGACCGACTGACAAGACTCATTCGCCCTCTGGGCCCGGCTTTTATCGCGGCAGTTGTCTTGGGACTCCTTTGGCCCCTGTTCTTTGACACCTATCACCTCGGCGCCGTATTCGGCGGAGTGCTAGGGCTATGGACAATCTTTGCCGCCTTAAGCGGGCTCTGGGACCGCACCCGCAAGGGTGGACGGATACAGAGCCTCTCTCGAACTCCCCGATCAGTCCTCGGCATGACCCTGGCACACATTGGGCTCGGCGTATTCGTGATTGGCGTCACGCTCACCTCCACCTACTCTGTTGAGAAAGATCTGCGTATGGCGCCGGGCGATACCTATGAAATCGATGGGTATACATTCCGATTTGACGGAATCCGCCAGCAACGCGGTCCCAATTATCTCTCTGACACCGGCACGATTACTGTCCTTCGCGGTACGCAGCGCCATAGCGTACTCAGTCCTGAAAAACGTGTTTACCTTGTCCAGCAGATGCCAATGACAGAAGCATCCATCGATGCGGGGTTGCGGAGGGATCTTTATGTAGCCCTCGGTGAACCGCTAGGTGACGGGGCAAGCTGGGCCGTTCGCCTCTATGTTAAGCCCTATATCCGGTGGATATGGCTTGGCGCCCTCATCATGGTGTTTGGAGGGCTCCTGTCAGCAACCGATAAGCGCTATCGCAGGCTCTCGCGTGCGTCGGCCGCCTCCCCGGCACTCGGCTCCTCTCATGCGGCATCGTAAAAAAACTTTATCCGGCTGGGTCGTTAATGCGTTGATCGGGTTTGCTTTAGCAGCCGGTCTCACCTCCCCGGGAATCGCCGTCATCGAGACCTATGAATTCTCGGATCCTGCCCATGAGTCGCGGTATCACGACATGATCGCCCAATTGCGCTGTCTCGTCTGCCAGAACCAGAATCTGGCCGACTCCAATGCCGAACTCGCCAAGGATCTGCGTGAGAGAACTTTCGAAATGATCAACGCCGGTGCGAGCGATAAAGACATTGTGGATTTCATGATCGCACGCTATGGCGACTTTGTTTTATATAAACCGCCTCTTCGTTTGCGGACTGCCCTGCTTTGGGGCGGGCCTTTTGCCATTTTGCTCATCGCGCTCATTGTCTTTTTCTTTACGGTCCGGCGAAGCCGGGGACCAAAAGACCTCGACGACATCGACCGAGAAGCGGCAGCACGACTGCTGGGTAAGAACCGCTAGATGTCTATCCTGCTCTGGCTGATGGGGTCTCTGATGGCATTGCTCGCCATTGGGATGCTGTTGCCTCCTCTCCTGCGGACATCCGGATCAGCACAGATAGAGCGCACAGAGATCAACGTCGCAATCGCGCGTGAACGCGAAAGTGAGCTGCGCAAGGAACTCGACGAAGGCATTTTGAGCGACGCGGAGTTCGATGCGGCCCGCGGAGAACTGGAACAAGGGCTTGCGATTGATCTCGAAGGCGAACACGACCGGCCTTCCGCTCAGAACACCTCCCCCCTGCTTGCCGCCGGGATCAGCGCCTTTATTCCGATGCTCGCGTTAGGGGTCTATCTTTTTCTTGGGACCCCGGATGCGTACGACCAGTTGGATGCGGCTGGCTCCGCCACTCTTGCAGGACACGACCAACCAGCAGATGTCGATACGATGCTGGCACAGCTCAAGGCTCGGCTTGTTAACGAACCCAACGACGTACGCGGCTGGACCCTTTTAGGCAATGCGTATATGAGCATCGGACAATATGCCGATGCCGTGCCGGCCTACCGGCGCCTGGTTGCCCTCGAACCGGGAAACGCGGAGCGCCTGGTGCGCCTGGCAGACGCCCTTGCCATGAGTCGCAACGGGATACTCGCAGGGGAACCCGAGACGCTGATCGGCCAGGCGTTAGCACTTTCCCCCTCTCACCCCCAAGCATTGTGGCTTGCCGGCATCGCGGCTGAGGAACGCGGCAACCCTGCCCAGGCGCTGGACTTCCTGGAGCGTTTGTTGCCTTTGGTGAACGACCAACCGGAGGTCTTGACGGAAGTACAGGCCCTGGTTGCACGCAATAGGGCAGCCCTGGATGGCGAGTCTCCCGCCGTCGCCGATTCGATCACCGTAACTGTTGGGATTGCCTCTACGCTTGAAACCTCCGTGGCGCCCAGTGACACCTTGTTCATCTATGCGCGCGTTCCTGGCGGCCCTCCGATGCCGGTGGCTGTCAAAAAGTTGCCGGCACCACCCATTCCGAGGGAGATAGTCTTAAGCAACCAAGATCTTATGCTTGAGGGAGCCGGTCTCGAAAGTTACCCCTCTCTTGAAGTCGGCGCACACATCTCCCGATCCGGAACGGTTCGCAAAATGCCGGGAGATCTCGTTGGGTTGAGTCAACCCTTTGATCCCAAGCAGGTCAAAACTGTTGGCGTGTTAATCGACCAAGCCGTCGGGGAATGATCTTCTAGCTGTCGCCGATCCTCGCCTAGGGCAGGATAACTTCCCAATCGAAGGCTTTGAAGTAGTCCAGAGATTTGCGGTTGCATTGGTTTTGCAGATCTGATCCGGGAGTCACGGCGGTGGCGCAGAGGTAACGCTCCTGCAAAACCTTGCCCGCCGGCGTGTCTTCTATACAAATAGTGGCGATGCCTGCGACTTCTCCTCCCTGCCCCTCCACCAATTCGATCGCTGCCCCCATCGTGCCCCCCGTCTCGACCCATTGATCGACCAACAGTACCCGGGCACCCTTACGGAAAGCCGGTTTCCTAAGCTCCATGTGCTGGGTACGCTCGGTATAGTTCACGAAAGACACCTGGTCCGCGGGAACCGGCAGTTTGCCCGCCTTACGTACCGTCAGGAACCCCGTTCCGAGCCTTTCAGCAATCGCGGCACCGAGCACGTATCCCGCTGCGTCGATGCCCGCCACGACATCGACCCGCACGTTGATATACGGCTCGCAAAGATCATCCAGCATCGCATGAAAGGCGCTCGCATTTACATAAGCCGAGGAAGGATCAAGCCATGCCATCTTGGGATCCTTCACGTTGGGCGCCATGTGCTTCAGGTACCAATCCGCATTCTCGGGACGGGTAGGTGGCTGATGTGCTTCCTCCTCCTGACGCGCAGCGTGATGACGTACCTTCTCGAGAAGTCGGCGCAACCGATACGGATCCAGGTTATAAAAATCTCCCGAATAATTAATCCCCGTAGCGACGAGAAATGCGTCTGCCAGATCCAGATAGTCGCCCACGTTATCAGGGGTAATCCCTGAGGCAATCGCCAGCGTCTGATCCTTGACCCCGTCGCGAAAGGTTTTGATTTTCTCAACGTCTGCCGAGTGGCCGGTCGCCACTCCTGAGGTCGTCACGGCATCCATATAGTCAACAGCGTGACTCGCTGCGTCGCGATACTGTGCTGACTCCACCGGTCGTTGTTTCTTGAACGCAGTGCCGCCAAAGTACATGCCCGTCCAGCCAGATGACTTCCTGACTGCCGCTATCGAGTCCGCTTCAGCCTGTTGCTGGACCCGTTCGTCGATCCGGGCATCATCGGCCCAATAGGCATCAATCAAGACGTCTTTTTCTGCTAGTTGACCGAGGATGGGAAAGGCGTCCGCCCCTGTTACGCCAAGAAAATTGACCCCAAGCCAAAGCTCCGGATACGCCCGGCGGCAGGCTTCGATGATCGGCAGGAACCGGCTTACCTCAAAATCATGGTTGATCAAAAAAGCCCCGGGTGCGCCGCACCTGATCGCGACTGCCAAGTTGCGTTTCGCCTGATCGTCATCAAGAACATGAATAACCGGAAGAACAACCGGTCCCATGGTTTTGAAATATTTACGAAATTCTCCTCGATTCATACCCCGATTCTATACCCCAACGAACCTGACGCGTCATAGACCCGCCGAACGTGCGGGACCGGCGACTGAACTCAGCATCTGAATATATCCGAGTCTTCTCTACAGTGATAATCTCTGGGCAGGCGGTGTCAACAACCTGGCTGTAAAAACCGCTCCAAAAAAATAATCTTAGGACACTCACCCTCGGAGAAGATTCGATGACGGACATTAAAAAGGATAAACCCCTTTCCAAAAAATCAGAAGCCAAAGTCGGCGGGCCTGATGCGGGTCGACGCAGGATCATAAAAGGCGCAGGCGCCGTGACCGCGGCAAGCGCGCTGAGCGTCCCCATGATACTGGTGCCCCCGCGAGCCAACGCCGCGACTGAACTCAACATGATCGCCTGGTATGGGCACGGTGAGCCTGACATGGTGGAAGAGTTCGAAGCCATGCACAACGTCAAGATCAAAGCGAAATATTACGCCGGCGGAGACAACATGCTTGCTCTGATCTCTCAGTCACCTCCCGGTACTTACGATCTGGTTCTGTCTGACGGTGAGTTCGTCAAACTGCTCAAGGAAGCGGGCTACATCGAACCGATGGATCCCAATGAGTACAACATGGGTGATCTGTTCGATGAGTATTCCCATTTTGATGCGCACTGGATGGGAGACACGCTGTACTCGGTGATCGTGCGCTTTGGCTACCTGGGCGTATCTTTCAACACGGATATCATCAGCGCTGAAGAAGCGTCTGATTACAACATCCTCTGGGACTCCAAACTGAAAGGGAAAGTCGGCCATTTCGACTGGCATCTGCCAAATCTGGGATGTCTGAGTCTTCGCGACGGAAACGACAAACCTTCTCCGTTCGACATCAATTCAAGCCAGTGGTCCCAACTTCAGGAGACAACCCTCTCTCTGAAGCCTCAGGTGGGCGGCTACTTTGACTACGGCGGCACCTTCGCCTCGCTGAAGAACGGCGAGATTTACGCCATGTGCGGCATCGGCGACTGGATCACGGGTGTGGTCCGCAAAGACGGCTCCCCGGTCGATTCTGTGATTCCTAAGCAAGGTGGCATCCAGTGGACAGAGTCCTACTCCATCGGCAAAGGCTCCAAGAAACAGGACCTCGCCAAGGAATTTATTCGTTACATCACGTCTCCCAAAGGACAGGTGCGCTCCATCCAGATGGCGGCGTATCCCGGCATGTCGCCGTACAAGTCGGGCTGGACTGCGATTAACGAAGCCAATCCGGAAGAGGCCAAGCGCCAACGCATGACCTTCGACGGACACAACTGTATCGATGATCTGCGTGAGGGGCGCATCCATTTCAGGCAGACACCGGTCCAGCAGTCGCTCGAGGACTGGAATGATTTCTGGTCTGAATACAAGAACGCGTAAGACGATGTAACCGAAACCGGCCCTTCGGGGCCGGTTTTTCCTTACCGGCAGCATGACTGCGATTCCAAAGGGGAAACCCGCTTGAGCGGCAACGACAGGCTTTTTCCAGGTAACCCGGCGCCTCAGCGCCGGCAGGTCACGGTCTATGGCCTGACCTGGTCGATGCCGATTGTGATCTGGCAGTTGATCTTTTTCGTCTTCCCTTTGATCTTTCTGGTCGTCCTGAGCTTCTGGCTCGTAAAGAACTACCGCATGGTCCCAGGCTTTGACACAATCAACTGGGTCAAGATGTTCTCCAAAGGTTACTTTTGGGATGCCTACTGGCGGACACTCGGATATGCGGGCGTGGCAACCCTTGTCACCAGCATCCTTGCGTTCCCCTGCGCCTTTGCGCTCGCTTTTAAGGTCTCGCCCAAGGTGCGCCGCTGGGCCCTGTTTTTCCTGATCGTGCCCTTCTTCACCAGCTACCTGGTCCGCACCTACTCTTGGCAGATCTTTCTCAATGACAACGGCATCTTCAATACCCTGTTCGCATTTGTGGGGTTAGGCCCCTTCCAATTACTGAATAACTTCTTTGGCACCCTCGTGGGGTATCTCACCCTGTGTCTGCCCCTCGTGGTGGTGTTGCAGTTGATCTCCCTTGCGAACGTAGACCGCACACTGATCGAAGCCGCCCACAATCTTGGCTGCGGACGTTTGCGGACAGTGTTCCAGGTCATCATTCCCCTCGCCAAGATTGGAATCATCCTGGGCGCGGTTTTTACTTTTATTCTGACCTTCGGAGATTTTGTCAGTCCGTACTACCTTGGCGGCTCTAAACCGCCAACCCTGAGTATCCTGATCATTGATACCACCAAGTCAGGTCAACAATGGCCGAGAGCCGCGGTCGTGGCTATCGTAATGATTGTGACATTGCTCACCATCATGTTTGCCTCTGTTGCGGCAGCCTATAGGAAGCGATCATGAGTAAAGGTGCTTCCAAAAATCTGCTGCTTCGGGGCTACGTCGTACTGGTGTTTATTTTTGTATTTACCCCGATCGTGACGAGCTTTATCTTTTCGGTAAATTCCGATCGATTTCCGACGATCCCGTTGGGCCACTTCACGACACATTGGTACGAAACGATCTTTGCTGACCCGGACGTCTGGGACGCTTTTCGGGTAAGTGGAATCGTTTCCATCACGGTAGCAACCCTTTCGACCTTTATTGGTTTTTGCACCGCCTATACCGACTATCGCTACAAATTTACCGGGAAGGCACTCTATCTCTCTCTCGCCCTCCTGCCCCCGACGATCCCGCTTGTCATCATGGGATTGGCCATGCTCGCCCTGCTCGCGCGGATCAATATGTCGGGCGAAATTTACTCAATCGTGGTGAGTCATGTGGTGTTGTGCTCACCTTTTGCAATGGCGGTGATACGCATGCGCCTCGCCCAGATTAATCCCGACCTCGAATCTGCAGCATGGAATCTCGGTGCCTCCAACTGGCGGGCAATGCGGGAGGTCATCGTTCCGTTCTGCCGGCCGGCAATCGCTTCGGCTTTCTGTCTGACTGCCGCGGTGTCCTTTGATGAATTTGCGGTCGCCTGGTTTGTTTCCGGACTCAACAAAACGGTACCGGTTATCATTCTGGAGATTCTGCAAGGCAATACCGACCCGCAGATTAACGCCATCGGTTCCATCGTATTTATTACTTCCATGACGCTCGTTATCCTCGCGCAATTGATCCTGATGCGCAAAACCATCAATCAGACTGCTACCGGAATATAAGCATGAGCGACTCCTCTTCCTCGCGCCCTTTGGTGACCTTTGACGGCGTATCCAAAAGGTACGGCGACGTCACTGCGGTTCATACGATGAACCTCGAGATCTACGAAGGGGAGTTTTTGGCCATCATGGGTCCCTCGGGCTGCGGAAAAACCACATCCCTGCGGATGTTGGCCGGCCTTGAAGAGCCAAGCGACGGTGAAATCCGTCTTGATGGTCAACGAATCAATGAAATCAGCAGTGTCGAAAGAGACACGCCAATGGTCTGGCAAAGCCTCGCGCTGTTTCCTTTTTTAAACGTGCAGAAGAACGTCGAATTCGGATTAAAAATGCGCCAGGTCCCGGCGGAGGAACGCCAAGCACGTGCGCGTAAGTGGCTGGAGCGGATGGAGATTCTCGAACTGGCTGAACGGGATATCAGTCAACTCTCCGGAGGACAGAAGCAGCGCGTAGCACTCGCGCGGTCTCTGGTGACTGAGCCACGTATTCTCCTGCTGGACGAGCCCTTAAGTGCGCTGGATGCCAATCTCGTGATCCGCATGCAGGGCGTCCTGTCTCGGCTGCAAAAAGAGTTAGGGATTACCTTTGTCTATGTCACGCATAGTCAATCAGAAGCGTTCGCCATGTCTGACAGGGTGGTGATCATGAGTCAGGGGCGCATCGAACAACTCGGATCGCCAAAAGAGATTTACCGAAGTCCGGCCTCACGTTTCGTGGCCGACTTCGTCGGAGCGAACAACATTCTTTCCGGATCCGTTTCTCAAGCGGGGGGCAATCTCGAAATTGAGACCGCACTGGGTATGTTTCAGTGTGACGTCGGGTCCAAGGACGCTCATCATGTCGGCGATTCCCTCGACATGGTGATCAGCGCAGACCTTGTCCAGATCTCTCTGGACGATCCCGGAACCCAAAACAGCCTGCAATGCCGCTTCATCAGCGAGGAATTTGTCGGATCAATTGTCACTCTATTCGCCGAACTACAGGACGGGTCTGACTTCAAAATCCAAACCAGACAAAGGGATCTCGCCAAGATGTCGCTCGAGGAGGGAGATTCTTTCTTTGTCTTCTGGAACGCAACAGATGCGCACCTCATCAGTGCCAGGGGACCTTCAGATGCTTGATCTGATTGTCCGGAACGCTCGGCTGGCCGGTCAGAGCAAGACGGTCGATTTCGGGTGCCTCGACGGGAAGATTAAAGAACGGCAAGGCAGGCTGGACATGCCTGCGCGAGAGGAAATTGACGCGGCGGGCTACCTCGTCTCCCCGCCATTTGTGGACAGCCACTTTCACATGGATTCCACCCTGACGTATGGAACACCTCGTTACAACGAAAGCGGCACGCTCTACGAAGGCATTAGCCTCTGGGGCGAAATCAAGCCTTATTTGACGGTAGAGGATGTTGAAAGAAGAGCGCTGCTGTTGTGCCGCTGGGCCGTGGCGAGAGGCAACCTTGCGATTCGCTCCCATGTGGACATTGGCGATCCTGCGCTGACGGCCGTACACGCACTGCTTGAGGTCAGAAAGAAAGTCAGTCCATGGCTGGATCTCCAGCTGGTGGCCTTTCCCCAGGACGGTTACTTTCGGGATCCGAATGCCGTCTCTCTCCTGGAACGCGCGCTGGATCTTGGCGTAGATGTCGTGGGAGGAATCCCGCACTTTGAGCGAACCTACGATGACGGTCGACGCTCAGTGGAAGCACTGTGCCGAATTGCTGCGGACCGCGGCTTGATGGTGGATATGCATTGTGACGAATCCGACGACCCCAATTCGCACCATATCGAAACCTTGATCTCCATGACGGCCCAACTGGGTATGCAGGGCCGGGTGACCGGATCACATCTCACCTCTATGCACTCCATGGATAACACTCTCGCCGACAAGTTGCTTGGGTTAATGCAGGAAAATGAGTTCAATGCGATCGCCTGCCCCCTTATCAACATCACGCTTCAGGGCCGCAAAGACACCTACCCAAAACGCCGTGGTCTCACAAGAATTAAGGAAATGATGCAGCGAGGCATTAACTACGCGGTCGCGCATGACTGCGTAATGGATCCCTGGTATGCCGGCGGTAGCCACGACATGCTCGAAGTCGCCCACATGGGGCTTCATGTAGGACAAATGACAGGCGTCCACGAAACCGCAGACATGTTTAACGCGGTCACGGTGAACCCCGCGCGTACATTGCAACTCGATGGCTACGGGCTTGAGATCGGCTGCAATGCGGACCTGGTTGTCCTTCAGGCAAAAGACCCGACCGAGGCAATCCGATTACGCGCCAACCGGCTGTTTGTCGTTCGCCGCGGAGAGGTGATCAGCAGAACCCCTCTGCTTGAGAGCGAAGTCCGCTTCATGGGGGAAGATATCCTCACCCGTTTCTCGGTGAGCGAATTCCAGTAACGGCAAAACCTCCAGCAGGACTCTCTAGGTATTGTCGGCCGAAACGAAGTGGCCAATCGCGCGTTCCAGGCGCTCAAGCCCTTCTGCGATATCTTCTTCTGAAATAATCAGCGACGGCGCGATGCGCAATACACTCGCTCCCGCAACGAGCACAAAAACGCCTTCATCCTGGGCGGCGTGCATGAGATCTCGCGCTTTACCCTGCCAGGATTCGGTCAACACGCACCCCATCAGAAGCCCTAACCCCCGAATGTCTGAGAACACACCGTATTTCTCTCCCAGATCGCGAAGACTCCTCTCTATACGATGCCGTCGATCCAAAACTCCCTGCAGGACGCCTTGTTCACTCACAATATCGAGCACCGTGCTCGCTACCGCACATCCCATCGGGTTGCCTCCCCACGTACTTCCATGAGTGCCGACTTTTAACGAGTCTGCGACGTGCGCCGTCGAGAGTGTGGCAGCCACGGGAAAACCTCCGCCCAGGCCTTTCGCTGTTGTCAGGATGTCCGGGATGACGCCGAAGGATTCATACGCGTAAAGCGTCCCCACTCGCCCCACACCCGTCTGCACTTCATCGATAATCATCAGTGCATTGTGTTGATCACAAAGCCGTCTGATCGCCTCGAGGAACGTCTGGTCGGCGGCGATCACGCCTCCCTCCCCCTGGACCGGTTCAACAATCACTGCGCAGACATCATCGCCGAAAGCCTCGGTCAGCGCCTGGGTATCATTAAACGGAAGGTGCTCGATCGCGCCGGGCAAGGGCCCAAAACCCTGACGATAATTGGCTTGCCCGCCAGCGGTTACCGTAAAAAGCGTCCGCCCATGAAATGCATTCTCAAACGCCAGGATCCGGTCTTTTTCTTCGCCATGATGGTCGAAGGCATACCGCCGAGCAAGCTTGAGGGCGGCTTCGTTGGCTTCGGCACCCGAGTTGCTAAAGAAGACCCGATCCGCGAAAGTGAGTTCCACCAGCCGCCGGGCCAACTGTAGAGCCGGTTCAGTAGCCAGAACGTTTGAGGTATGCCAAAGTCGATTGGCCTGCTCCGTCAACGCGGCAACGAGTTGCGGATGAGCATGGCCTAAGGCGTTAACCGCAATCCCACCGCCAAAATCTATGTACTCCCTGCCTTCCTGATCCCACATCCGTGAACCCGAGCCACGCACAGGAATCATTGCTGCCGGTGCATAGTTCGGCATCATGTAGCGGTCGTACCAGTCACGCTCTACTTTTGCCATTGTTCTGGAAATCCTTTCGCGATATTTGAGGGTTGAGTTTAGCGACCCCGCATCAAAATAACATCCCGACATGACTCGACCCTGAGGCCTGGGATTGATAGAGTCCGGGTCTCGGATCCACGTCCCCATGAAGAACACCCCACCTCCCAAAACCCCTGCCGATGCGACTCGGGCGATCACCAACGGTCGCACCTCGGACGAACATCATGGCGCCGTTAATACGCCCGTCTATCATGCCTCAACGATACTTCATCCGGATGTTGAATCGTTTGAAACAAGGCATGACCCAACCACGAATAGGCGAAAGGTCATTTACGGATTACTGGGGACTCCGACCAGTTTTGACCTCGAAGAAGTTCTCGCAGACCTCGAGGGCGGTCATGATGCGGTACTCGTGCCCTCGGGACTCGCGGCAATCAGCGTTGCGCTGCTCTCATTTCTTAAGCCAGGTGATCATGCGCTAATTGCCGATACCGTTTACCCCCCGACGCGATCTTTCTGCGACGAACATCTTTCCAGTATGAACATCGCAGTGGACTATTATGACCCCCACCTGGGCGGGGCAATAGAAACTCTCATCAAACCCAACACCCGGGTAATTTTTCTGGAATCCCCGGGGTCTTTTACCTTTGAGATACAGGACATTCCTGCCATCACCAAGGTGGCGCGTGATCGCGGAGTCACCACAATTCTCGACAACACATGGAGCACACCCTTATTCTTTAAATCGTTCAGTCATGGTGTGGATGTTTCGGTCCATGCGGCCACAAAGTATCTCTCGGGGCATAGTGATGTTGTGATGGGTGCCATCATCTGTGCAGAGCATGCCTGGCGCCCTGTCCGACGCACCCACCGCCACCTCGGTCAGTGTGTTGGCCCGGATGACGCCTATGTGACGCTTCGCAGTATCCGAAACCTTTCTACTCGTCTTAAAGCTCATCACAAGCAGGGGCTCGCATTGGCAGAGTGGCTTAATGAGCGCGAAGAAGTGGCAGAAGTACTGCACCCGGGACTGCCTGGCCACCCTGACCATGCTATCTGGAAACGGGATTTTCTCGGCGCTTCAGGCCTATTCAGCATCGTGCTGCAGTCAAAGTCCCGCGAGGCCGTCCTCGATATGGTTAACGGCATGACACTTTTCAGGATCGGTGCGAGTTGGGGCGGCTTCGAAAGCCTCATGATTCCGGTTTATCCAGAGCAATACCGCACTGCGACCCAGTGGGGTCCGTCCAAGTTCACGCTCAGAATCCACGCCGGGTTAGAGGATTTTGAAGACCTCATCGTGGACCTAAAGGCTGGGTTTGAGCGACTCAACCAGAACTCGCACTAATCCGCCATCCTGGAGTCTTCTTCGATGACTACAGAACTCCCGACGCAATAATGCCTCGTCTCAACAGAGGAAAGCCCAGTGAGTCTTGATACCAAGCTGCAGGCCGAGTGTGAAGCGTTCATCGACAGCTTCGAATCGCTGCTGCTGTCTACCTTGAATCCTGATGGCTCTCCAGACCTCAGCTATACGCCGTTTGTTGATCACGACAAGCGTTTTTTCATCCTCACAAGCCACCTCTCGGCACACACGGGCAATCTCATCAAGGACCCCCGCGCCGCGGTGCTCTTTATTGAGAGTGAGGCGGCGGCCGAGCAGATTTATGCGCGCAGGAGACTGCGTTTTCAATGTGAGGCAGAACGGTTTTCCCGTCAGTCGCCCACGTGGGACGAATTGATTCCAGCATTCTCCTCACGATTTGGCGAACTCATCGATGTCCTGAGTTCGTTACCTGATTTCGAACTCTTCTCCCTCAAGCCTTTAGGGGGGCAATGGGTTAAGGGATTTGGAAAAGCGTTTGATTTTCGGGGCCGAATTGAGTCGGATGCGACCCATCTGAATCCCAAAAGGGATAGCAATCAGTAACGCTGAGAAGACCTGGTGCGCTTGCGACCGGTTTTGTTGGTTTGGGCCCCTCGCCGGGGCTCGCCTTTTTGCTGCAACACCCGATCCCAATCTGGCGCCTTCAGCTCCAAACAGGTTCCGGCCCCGTGTTGTCGATCCAGGCGAAATGGGCCGTAGCGGACCCGAATGAGGCGACTCACCGTGCACCCGACACTCTGCCACATGCGTCGAACCTCACGGTTGCGCCCTTCCTTGAGCACCACCTGGAACCACCGGTTCGCTCCAGACCCACGACCGGCCTCAATCGACTCAAAATGGCACACCTGGCCACTCAGTCGAACACCGGCCAAAAGACGTTTGAACTCCCGCTCGCCGGGGTTACCTCGCACCCGGCAACGATACTCCCGCTCGATCCCGCTTGAGGGGTGCATTAATCGGTGGGCGAGCTCTCCATCGGTTGTAAACAGGAGCAGGCCAGAGGTGTTGATATCCAAACGTCCAACCGATACCCAACGGCGGCCGCGCAGACGGGGCAAAGCCTCAAACACCGTAGTCCTTCCCTGTGGATCATCTCTCGAACAGATCTGACCGACGGGCTTATGGTAGAGCAGGAGCCTGGCGGGGGCTGACGCTGTCGTCCCTCGAGAGATCGACCGGCCATCCAACTCGACGCGGGAGGAGCTTTCTATCTGCTGCCCGGGTTCTGCAAGCCGACCGTCGACGGTGACGCGACCTTCGCTGATCCAGCGCTCTATCTCTCGCCTGGACCCGAGCCCTTCTCGGGCAAGGACTTTTTGAATCCGTTCAGTCAAATTCCGAAGTCAAGGCAGCCTTGGTGACCGCGCTAGAATCGGGCTCCTGAATTTCCACCTCATCGCCCACAGGATTGCTCTCGGGGTATCCATCAGCCGATGGTGGCTCGGTTGTTTCGGCAGCTGGAACGGGCTCACTTTCGCCAAGGTCGGGCGTATCAGCATCAACTGTTTCACCCTCCGCTGGAGCCGGTGGCACCGGTGCAAGCGACTCCGGCATCTCGATACCCAATTCCTTAGCGATATCCGCTAGCTGCCGTTCATCTTCCAGATCCGGCAACTGCTTGAGGGATGTGAGACCAAAGTACTCGAGAAAACCGGGGGTGGTCACATAAAGCGCAGGATGCCCGGGAACCTCACGGGTGCCTGACTGACGGATCCACTCGCGATCCAACAGGACCCGCATGATTTCTGTTGTAACGGTGACGCCCCGAATATCTTCGATATCTCCACGAGTCACGGGTTGGCGGTACGCAATGATTGCGAGCGTCTCCAGGAGGGCTCGGGAGTATCGTGGCGGACGGCTCTCGCGCAGCGCCCGCAGTGCAGGAGCATGAGCCACTTTTGTCTGGAAGCGAAACCCGCCCGCAATCTCTACAAGTTCGACCCCCCGCTCCGCATAGTGTGACTTAAGAGTCTCCAGCGCGGACTGGATATCCTTTTTATCGACTTTCTGGGCAAAAAGTGTCTGCAGATCCCGAGCATCCAATGGGCGCTCGGAAGAAAACAGCGCCGCCTCAATGGCGTTCTCGATCTCTTTCGAACCACTCATGCGGATTTCGCCTTCACATGAATCTGGGAAAAGGCTTCATTTTGCGCAACAGTCAAAATGCCGTCCCTGACCAACTCAAGAATTGCAATAAAGCTCACTACCAACCCTTTTCTCCCCTCTTCGCTTGTAAAAAAATCTCCCAGCGCTACGTATTCTCCGCTGCGGACCCGATCAAGAATCTGTGTCATGCGCTCTCTGACAGAGAAGGTCTCGGGCACCATCTGAAGATGCTGGCGCCTGGCTGCTGCCATCATCGCAGATCGCATTGCTGCGACGAGATCATCTAGATCGACCCTCGCTTCTACCTTAGGGGGATCAGGATCCTCCACCCTGGCATAAACAAGATAGAGATCACGCTCCAGCCGAGGCCGGTCGTCGAGCGTCTCCGCTGCATTCTTGAATCGCTCATACTCCTGAAGACGCTTGATCAGGGCCGCTCTCGGATCTTCCTCGTCTTCTTCCTCAGGATCAGGGCGCGGCAGCAACATGCGTGATTTGATCTCTGCGAGCATGGTCGCCATAACGAGATAATCGGCCGCGAGATCCAGGCGCATACGCTGCATCAGATCGATGTACTGCATGTACTGCCGGGTGATATCGGCGACAGGAAGATTCAGGATATCGATATTCTGCTTTCGGATTAGATAGAGCAGAAGATCCAGTGGGCCTTCAAAGCTTTCCAGAACCACCTCGAGCGCCTCTGGAGGAATATAAAGATCTGCCGGCCACTGCTCGAGTGCTTTTCCGGCGACAACAGCACGCACGCCGTCATCCGCGCTGGCCAGATCTGGCGGGGTTATAACGTCATCATTCACGTGTACAGGGTCCCCACCGCGGTTCTTACCTCGTCGAGCGTCTCCTCGGCCACTTCCCGCGCCCGGGCACATCCTGTCTCTATTACTTCCCGCGCGCGCGCAGGATTTTTTTCGAATGGTGCGGCTCTTTCACGCAACACGGCTTGCTCTTCCAGCAACGCGTCCAGCAGCGGTTTTTTACAGTCGATACAGCCGATCCCGGCGCTCTTACAACCCTCAGCCAATTCGGCTCTTTTCTCACTTTCCGTGTAGACCTGATGCAAATCCCAAACCGGGCATTTCTCAGGATCTCCCGGATCATTACGTCGCTGTCGGGCAGGGTCTGTTGGCATCGACATCAGTCGCGCACTGACCCGCTCGGGATCGTCCCGCATCTGGATGGTGTTGTTGTACGACTTGGACATCTTCTGGCCGTCCAGACCAGGCATCTTAGCCGCTGGGGTCAGAAGCGCCTCGGGCTCAGGCAGAATGACACGACCCCCTCCATCCAGAAAGCCGCTCAGCCTTTCCCGGTCCTCGCTTGAGATATTGGCCGAGCCCGCAATCGCCGCAGACGCCGACTCGCGTGCCTCAGTATTGCCCTCCTGAAGCCACTGGACCCGGGCCTTGGAGTACGCTTTCGCCGCCTTTTTCCCGAGCCGTGAAAGGGCTTCATTGGCTTTTTCCTCGAAAGAGGCATCACGTCCAAACACGTGATTGAACCTGCGGGCAATTTCCCGGGTCAACTCCACATGGGGTACCTGATCCTCACCAACCGGAACACCTGTTGCTCGATACATCAGGATGTCGGCGCTCTGCAGTAACGGATATCCCAAAAAGCCATAAGTCGCAAGATCACGATCCTTTAGTTTTTGCTGCTGATCCTTAAAACTCGGTACCCGGAGCAGCCATCCCAACGGCGTGATCATTGAAAGCAGTAAGTGCAGTTCAGCATGCTGGGGCACCCGGGACTGTATGAAAAGCGTGGCCTTTTCCGGATCAATACCTGAAGCCATCCAATCAACCAGCATGTCCCAGACATGGACATCCATCGCCGTCGGCTCTTCATAATGGGTCGTCAGGGCGTGCCAGTCGGCGACGAAGAAAAAGCACTCTGCCTCCTCCTGAAGTCGGACCCAGTTCTTAAGCACCCCGTGGTAATGGCCGAGATGCAGGCGGCCGGTCGGCCGCATTCCAGAGAGAATCCGCCGGGAACGGTTGTCAGCGGACATCGAAAAAATCAGGCGACACTGAGAGCATGAAGTGGGGTTTCAGGCGAAAACGGCGTATGAGAAATGATGACCGGAATTTTACCCGATACCTGCGCTTTCCTAAACGCCTGCCGGCATCTAATCCCTTTTTTTAGCAGTCTCATCGAGCACTGCTGCTTGATCGCGCGCCTGCGCCAGGTAGAAAGAGATCTCACGACCTCCCGGCAAGGTCAGGTCTCCCTCCAACTCGAACAGCGGCTCGAGAACGAAACGCCGAAGATGCATCCTCGGATGCGGTAGGGTCAGATTCGGGGTATCCATTTGAGCCTGCTCATAGAGCAACAAGTCCAGGTCGACCACGCGAGGTCCAAATTGCGCCTCCGTCCGTACGCGTCCGAGGCGGGCTTCAATATTCAAAAGCTTTTCAAGAAACGCTTGCGGTGCATCAACTGTGCGGATCCTCGCCACCGCATTGATAAAGTCGGGCTGGTCGGTGATGCCGATGGGTGCCGTACGGTAGAAGGAGGAAACTGCCTCAACATCGTTCCCGCTGTCCTCATTCAAACAGTTGAGCGCTTTCGAAATGGCCGAATGAGGCTCTCCGAGGTTGCCCCCCAAACCGATCCACGCCAAAAAGGTTTCGGCCGAAGCGGTCATCGGACGTTTCCATCCGGAATCTTGGGCCGTCGTCTTTGTCGTTTCCGACGTTTTCTCGGAGGGCCGCTGCTGCCCAGTTCCTTGATCATTTTTTGGCGACTCGACTCATCGCATTCCTGAATATCGGTCCACCACTTGGCTAATCCCGGGTCAACCTCTCCAGACTCTGAGCGCAACAAAAGAAAGTCATAAGCAGCTCGGAATCGACGATGTTCCAGCAGCTTTTCAACCATCCGGGGACGTCGGGTCTCTAGTCGGCTCTGCATATCCCAGATCTCGATGACGACCGTGCTCACCCTTCTTGGAATCATGACCCGCTCAGTCTCCCGGCCGAGCACATCAAATGCCGCCCTTTGCAGAATCTGAGGATGGTTCTTTCGTTTGGCTTCGTGGCGATCGCACTTCAGGCGGACCGGCCTCCAAAAAAGGCACGCAAAAAGGAACGCCGCAATCACAGGCTTTCGCTGGGAGATCCGCAAATCGGTATTCTTAAGACCTTTCAGAACAATACCGGTGTCGGGGTCTAAATCCTTTTCCCCATAAGAACGGTCGGCCTCCGGAAAAAGTTCCGCAAAGAGGCCGAACTGGCGCAACAGCCAGAAAGTCTCAACGCCATGACCGCTATGAAAGAGCTTTAAAACCTCATCAAAAAGTCGCGCAGGCGGGACATGTCGGATCAACCGGGCATGATCCCGACAAAGAGCTTCCAGACCCGAATCCAATGCCAAACCCAACTTGGCCTTGAACCGAACCGCTCGAAGCATCCTGACCGGATCCTCATTTATCCGGGTAAAGGGATCACCAATAAATCGTAGGCGGCCCGCCTCGATATCATCGAGTCCCCGCACATAGTCGACCACCGTGTTGGTATTGATGTCGTAGTAAAGCGCGTTGACGGTGAAGTCTCGCCGGTGGACGTCCTGATCGCGGGTGCCAAAAACGTTGTCCCGGAGAATCCGCCCAAATTTGTTTTTCGCAGAATCTTCTCGTTCGGCCTCATCCTCGTTGCCGGCCCGGTAGGTGGACACCTCGATCACTTCCCGCCCTACTCGTACGTGAACAATCCGGAACCGGCGGCCCACTATCCTGGCCCGCGGGA
>Ga0181585_10000561_pt1 | contig 31497 bp, 27 predicted proteins | sample 071ome_29_FD_132469 | JGI IMG/M metagenome (GOLD analysis project Ga0181585, IMG submission 132469) | Coastal salt marsh microbial communities from the Groves Creek Marsh, Skidaway Island, Georgia - 071407BT metaG (megahit assembly) | ecosystem: Environmental > Aquatic > Marine > Intertidal...
CAAATGCAACAACAACAAATGCAACAACAACAAATGCAACAACAACAAATGCAACCACTACAACTAAAACCTTTACAAAAAGATGAAGGGAATTTTAGAAGACGCACTACTGAATACACTTTTATGGACAGAATGAATATGAAAAAAACAGAAGTTATTAAACTAGCTTTATTTTCATTAGTAATCGTTCTAGGTATATCAATTGATAGAATGATAACACATTATATAAGCAAATATATTGGAGATAATGTTTTAACTGATTTCCAAGAATTATTACTAAGAATTAGCTATCCAATTGCTATATTTTTACTATTATGGATATTTAAGGCAATATAAATTATTTTTATTTTAATATTTTATAAATACATATATTAAGATTAACAAATGAGTTTTAACGATTTAGTAGATACAGTTGTTAGAGTTTACAATAGTGATAATACAAAAACAATTGATAATATATTTTTGTTTGTAATTATTTTAATATTTTTAACAATATTATTATTGAATTTAATAGATATAATTCAATTTTTAATAAGCAGATATAATATGGTTTCTGAACCTGTTAATACAAGTTCGCCTTATAATGATAGTTTATATCAAAAATATTGCAATTTATATGAAACTAATTCATTGATAGTTGATCAAAAAACATTAATGTGGTTTGCAATATATTTTATATTGTTTATTATATTCTGGTTTAATTATATTGTTGATGCATTATCATATGTTAGAATTAGTAAGGAAATAAAATTAGTTGGATATAGTAAATACTTCAATTACGATTTAACAAATGAAACTGAATATAATTTCTTATATTATTTATCAATTTATATATTTATAGTATTTTTGATATTGATATATTATATTTACAATTATTATAATAATTTAAATGTTATTGATACAGAAGTTTATGGTAATATGAAAGGGATAAATGATGAATTTGAAAAATATATAATACCTGAACTATATAAGACATTTATTAGAAATGATGGAGAAAGTATACCTACTAAATTAAATAATTATATTAATAATCCGGGAGAAACAGAAAAGATTTTAATTAAAAAAGAATTATCATTAAAAGATGAAGTAAATTCTACACATGTAATGAAGTATTTTTTTGAAGATGGAAAAATTCATAATAGATTACGTTTGATGATAACCTATATAGTAAGTGAAGAAGCTGCTTTTAAAACAATTAAAATAAAATCAAATCCAATTGAACCAAATACCGATTATATTCCACCAACTGAAAAATGTTTTTATCATATGCTTAATAATCCAAAGAAAAATGTTATATTACCTGAATTTGAAGAAATAAATAATAAAAGTTTGTTTCTATATCCACCAGAATTTACCAGTGAAAACTTTAATCCTGATAAAATTAAACAAGAATATGCAATACCTAGTGAAAAATTGAAAGTTAAATACGATGAAATAAAAGAAAGAATATCAAAATATTCTAGAAATATCAATAGTTATCATGAAGATAATACGATATATTATAAAATATGGTTATTATTTATTACAATGTCTGGATTTATAGCATCAATATTTGCATTGACATTTTTTATATTAGAAACAGGATGGTTTAATATAACATATGAAGAATGGTTGAAAGATAACCTTAAAACATTAATTGTATTCTTTACTTTATTTATTTTGATAATTGGCGCAATGATTATTAATTTATAGATATTAATTAAGGGATTGATAAAATCATGGATAATAAAAATACTACAACGGCAATTAGTTATGCAATTTATCTAATAATAGCTTTAATTTTTATTATAACTATAATTGCAATAATTAATTATACATTGTATAGTGTGTATAGTATTAATGCAATTAGAAAAGAATATACTTATAATAATTCGCCATTTTTCAAATTAAACCAAATTTACAATTATATGTTGATAAATTATGTTTATTTGCTTAATAAAAATAAAGATATCAGATACAAAAGAACAAATGAATTTTATAAAGAAGAAACAGAAAATAGTGGTGATTTTAAAACAGCAAATGGTACAAGTTTTTATAGCGAAGATAATAATAATGATTTTAGAGATATAATTTATTATTATGATTATCCATATATTGAAAAACAAATTAAAAAAAATAAGGATGACACATATGATGACACATATGTTTATATTAAATCACCTGTTAATAAAAAAGATAATGATGATAATATTATATTTTGTAAATACGAAAAGATAAATGAAGATTTAGGATTTTTTGAAAATATATCTAGATATTTATGGGAATTTTTCAGTAGTTTCTCTCTATACGATGATAAAGCAACTTATTTATACGTTCATTTAAATAATAGATATTATGAAATGATAATATTTGTCATATTTATAATTTTATTTATATTTATGATAAAAGTTATTATAACATTTGCAAGCAACTTATTATCTACTATCAGTGATAAGAAAATTGATGTAGATGAAAGTATTTTTAGACATATTTATAATAATAAATTTAGTACAATAATTATTATTATATCTGTTCTTTTATATTGTATGCTTCATAGTATCTTGTATAAAAAGATTTTCATTGAAAATGTTTATGATAGAATCTATAAAATGTATAATGAAATACTTAAAATTGATTTGCAAATGCAAAGTGAATTTAGTGAAATGATTTTATATTATAATAAAAATAATAAAAATGATGAAATCAAAAAATTAAAAGCAAAAACTATTGATAATTTAAAATATTTATCTCATAATGGACATTTAGTTGAAAGAGATACTATTGTAGATTTTAATGATCAAACAAAAGATGCTGATACTCAGATAGATTTGTTTACAAAAAAAATATTATTAGTAAATAAAAAATTCAATGTAGGTAATCATACAAAACTATATAATTTAAAAGAATATATAGAAGAATGTATAAATTATCATTGTGAATCAGGTATATGTTATGGACCTAGTGGAGGAAAAGAAGGAGTAGGATCAGATGCAACAACAGATAGATCCGCAACGGCTGAGGATAGACTCTTAGCATCGCAATTATTTATAATTATGGTTTACATGTATGTTATTAATAATAATAAAGAAGATCCATATATAATATTAAAATTGAATAAATTGATACTAGGAGATATCGTAAAAGTTGGCGATAAAAATATAGATAAGGATATTGAATATACATTAACATTACGTTCTTTATTATACGAAAAATTAGAAATTACTGATACACAAAATCAGCTAAATAATATAAGAGATGCAATAAAAAATCAAATATTGATAAATTATTTGAAAAATAAAAATAAAGAAATTGATTTTAAACTTGTATATGATAATGTTATTGATTTAATTAATAAAAAAATAGATGTATTTGTTAAAAATGTAGATAATGCAAATGATAATCTAAACTTTTTCACACCAGTATATTTTTTCAATTTATATTTGGCATTGGAAATGGGTGTAAATTTTATTGTAATTTTAATAATATTGTATGCTATGTTATATTATGACAAAAGTACACCAGAATTAAAAGAGAAAATAAAAGAAACAATAGAATGGATAAAAGTAGCAAAAGATGAAATAGAAACTGCAATATATGGTGTAATTTAAAGTAATTTAAAATATTATAATAAATAAGAAGTCCCATTTATAAATAAATGAGTAATTTTACAATAATTAGACAAAAGTTAATAGTTATATTTATAATAATTGTATTTATAATATCTTCACTAGTATTTTTAAATAGTGTATATAATGCATTGTTTGTATGGTATGATAATGATAATAGCGAAAATGTAAATGATAAGAATGTACCGGTATCAACAATGTTTGGATATAAAATATTATTAAATTCTTATGTTGTCAAGGGTAATTGTACAAATTATAATAAAGATATTGTATTGACTACAAATATAAATACAATATTATTTAAGATATACAATTTAATTTTAACATTTTTTGCAATTATAATATTTATTTCATTTTGTGCTGAAATTGCAGGAAGAAGTAAGATATCAGCAACAATACAAGATAGTTTTTACGTTGAAAATAAAAATATAATATATGTTGGGTTTGCTTCTGCTTTAATATTATTTATAATAAGTAATAATTTTAATAATCCTGGTAAGAAATATTATAACAAATATGAAGATGATCAAAGCACATTTGAAAACTATTTGTATGGAGAATATAATAAAATAATAGATGATAATTATAAAAATCATCTTAAAAGAATTATTAAAAATACAAATAAAAATAACTTTTATGAAATGGAAATAGATAAACAATTTGATCGCAAAAATTATCAATTTAATACACCTTCAAATGCAACAACGGATCAGAATAAAAATGATATTGATATTTGTTTTAATATTCTTGATTTATGTAGGAAACTTTGCATAATAAATAAAGATACTAGTGTTGATGTTGTAAAAGTGTTTAGTGATTTTATTGATAATTGTGAAAAATCAAATTTGAATGCTGATGATAGTCTTAAAAATATGTTTATTAAAACAATAACAGAAAAAGATTATAATGAAGCAAATGATGGAAAGAAAGTAGATATTATTACAGATAATGTAACTTTAAATAATATTGGGAATGCAACATCTGAATCATTAAGTAGAAAAGATTTACGTGAAATTGATTCAAAACTTAAAAATTATGAGAATGATAAAGTATATTATATAAAATACACAACATCAAATATATATTTTAAGGTAACAGCTAAACAAGAAGATAAAAAAAGTTTTACAGAAAAATTTTTTAATGAATATATTATTGCTAATTTAGAGGCTTATGTTACAGATTTAGAATGTATATTTGGCGAATTAGATTTTTTAAAAAATAATTTTAAATCTATACTTGCATTATTATGGTGGGGTGATGGTGTAAATAAAAATATTGACAATAATAATAGTGGAGAAGAATTAGAACCAATATTTTTTTCATCATTATTAACAAAAAAATATTTAAAGAATTGTGGTAGTGGTAGTACTACTAAACAATATGATGGAAATGTTATATATTTTAAAGAATTAGGGAAATATACAATAAATCAAGGGGGGCATAATAATTCTGAGAAATCATTTATTGAAATGATTGATGATGCAAAAAAATCAACATATATGAATTTATTTTTAATAAAAGGTATATTTACTGGTGTAATAATATTTACATTGGTTAATATAGTATTAAAAAAATATTATAATGAATATCCTGAGGGGCAAAAAACTTTATTAGAAATAGATAAAAAGATAATATTATCAAAAATAGATGACAATATTTATGATGCAGTAAAATATGAAAACTTTATTAAACCATTATTGAAAGAAGGTAATTATAATGTAAATATTGTTTTAAGTATTATAATTATATTACTTTTATTGAAAGTAATACCAGGTTACACATACCCTGTTAAAACAATTAGATTTGATAAAATAGATTGTAATACACTATAATCATAAACTAACCTTATACTAAACGTAAATAATTATTATTTAAGGAATTATTATTAATTAATAATTATTGATATGGAAAATAATAACAGCGAATACATTTTAAATATAAAAACTATACAGGCATCTACCTTTAAACAGGTTATTGATGCGTTGAAAGAAATTTTAATGGATGTTAATTTGGAAATTGATGAGACAGGTATTAAAATAGTTGCTATGGATAATACTCATATTGTACTTATTCATTTAAAGCTAGAAGCTGACAAATTTGAAATATATGAGTGTGAGAAAAAGACATATGTTGGTATTAATATGTTGCGTTTACATGCTTTAATTAAAACAATTACAAATAATGACATTCTTTCATTGTATATATTGAAAGATGATCCAAATCATCTTGGTATAACAATAGATAATAATGATAAAAATTATAAAACTAACTATAAATTATCTGTATTAGATATTGATGTATTAAATATACAAATACCACCAGTTGATTTCCATACAATTATTAATATGCCATCTAATTATTTACAAAAAATCATAAGAGATATGCATAACCTCGCTGAATTCATTGAATTTAGAAATATTGGTGACAAACTAATATTAAGTTGCAAAGGAGATTTCTGTCAACAAGAAACTATATTAGGTTCTGAAAAATCACAATCTATTACTATAAAAAAAAATAGTAAAAATGAAGAGCAAGAAATAATACAAGGAATATTCAGTCTTAAATATTTATCGATATTTACAAAATGTACAAATCTTTCTAATAATGTAGAAATATATCTTAAAAATAATTATCCTATTATATTACGATATACGATTGCATCACTTGGAGAAATCAAATTATGTCTATCACAACAAGATATTTCTTAACAAAATAATACAAAAATAATCAAAGTTTTTTCAATTTTGGATGTAATATATATTTATAATATATGTCTTGAATTTTATATAATGTATTTTTTAATACATTTAGTATTTCATTTAAACACGAAAAATATTTATTTGTATACAATATATCATTATCATTTATTATATATATAATTTGTTTTTTTATTTCATTAAATATATTGAAAAATTTATTCATTATATAGTTAAATTATATTTGAATATCTTTAAGTATATCAAAAATCTGCATCTAAATTAAATTTGCGAAGTTCCGAATGATTTTGATTGCTTCCTACATTAGCTTTGCTATATTGTGATACTCGACTTTCAAAGAAATTTGATTTTGATTCAATTGAAATACGTTCCATAAAAGGAAATGGATTTGCTGAATTCCAAATTTTATCATAATTTAGTTGTGTTAGTAATCTGTCAGCTACAAATTCAATATATAGACACATTAAATTAGCATTCATACCAAGCATAGAGCATGGAATACTATCATTAATAAATACTTTTTCAACTTCAACAGCTTCTTTTACAATTTGATGAACAGTAGTTTGAGGTAGTCTATTTTCAATTTTAGAATAAAGTAATACAGCGAACTCAACATGCATAGCTTCATCGCGGCTAATTAATTCATTTGAAAAAGATAGACCTTGCATTAATCCTCTTTCTTTTAGCCAGAATATACTGCAAAATGCTCCACTAAAAAATACACCTTCAACAAGCGCAAATGCTAGCAATCTTTGAGAGAATGGTGCATTTTCGTCTTCAATCCATTTAAAACACCAATCTGCTTTCTTTTTAATACAGGGCATATAATTGATAGCATTTAATGCTTCTGACTTTTCTTTGGGGTCTTTAAAATATGTATCAATTAAAAGAGAATAAGTTTCCGAATGAATATTTTCAATTGCCATTTGAAATGCATAGAAGAATTTAGCTTCTAATACTTGAACATCATTTAAAAATCTTTCACCTAGATTGATATTTACAATTGTATCACTAGAACTAAAAAATGCTAGAATATGTTTAATAAATGTACGCTCTTTCTCATTGAGCTTATTAAAATCATCTACATCTTTACTTAAATCTAATTCTTCTGGTGTCCAAAATGCACTAACGGCTTTTTTATACATTTCCCACATGTCATTATGTTCAATTGGAAAAATGGTAAGACGATCACTAGGTTTTAATAAGATTTCATAATTAGAATTAGATGTCATTATTATATATATATTCTTTTATTTTTATATAATATATATTACAAAAAAAAATATTCAATTAATCTAATAAATTATTTTCTTTCATTACTCTTATTAAACGAGTAACACCAATGCCGCCACCTGAACGTTCAAAGAATTTATTAGATAAAAATTCGTTTAGCTCCGCTTCTACACGTTCTTTTGAGAATTTATCAAATAATATTTTAGCATAGCCACCATCACTAATTTCATAGAAATATTTACGCATTTCCTCTGGGTCAGAGGAGCGTTGAGCGCTACCGATAGTTTCAATACCATTGATGATTATATCTATTTTTTTAGCATGTCCGCCTTCAACATCACTTTGTTCTGCTTGTTTCATATTCCAAAATGGAGAGCTATAATTGGGAAAGTTTTTAAGAAAGAATACTTGACCATAATCTTGTTGTAATTTTTCTTCGTGTTCATGTTCTAATTCTTTTGTACCATATTTCTTAGCAACATCAACGTAATCGCCTTCTGGATACTTACCATCTGAATAAAATTTGCCAAAACCTAGATGATTTAAAAGCTCAATTTCCATTTGTTTCATTGCTTCCATATCACCCTTTAATTCAAATTCAAACATTGGAAATATTTTATCATGACGACCAGGGACAGGATTTGGTTCATTTCTATAACTTGTGCTTACACAATAACACCCGTTAATTTCAGGATTCTTTAAAATTTCATATTCTAGCCACATTTGCCCAGTTTGTGGCAAAGGCCATACTTGATCACTGTATTCGTATGTTGATATAGTTTTTGGATCTTCGCATGCTGCTAAAATACTTAATCTATTTTGTGTATGTACTTCAACGAAGCCTTTACTATCAAAGAAGGCTCTTAGTTTCTTTACAACTTTGTCAAAATCAAATATATTAATACATCCTGAATTAGAAGTTACCATTTTTATCCCTATATAAAAATAAGATAATTATTTCTTTAAGTAGTTTTATGTTAAAGAATCACCAATAACATTTACACCAGAAGCAGCTGTGATTGGTTTAAAAGCTATTAAAAGTATTAACCATAACCATGTTAATCCAATTATTATAAATCCTACTATTATCATACCAAGTCCAAAATAATATGTATTTTTTTCAATAATAAAATCATCTGGATTTTCAGGGTCATAGTAAACTGTAACTGGTTGATATTCATTTACTAATTTAGATGCTTTATAAAATTTAATATATTCTTTTTCATCTACTAAATAAACAATTTCTGCATTACATACATTAACTAATTTATCATTATTATTTTTATCTTTAATTGTTTCTTGTGTACATTTTACATTTTTATATTTACCCAAAACATTTTTAGATTTATTTATATCGGCGTCTTTAATCAAAAAACCAACATATATTAAAATTCCAAATAATATAGTAACGACAATTGTTATAACAACATTATATACTATACTAATAGATGCTGTAGTATCATAAATAGGATTTAACACACTTTTATTATTTTTAACATCTGTCAATTCTTTTCCAATAAATCTTTGCTGTTCTTGTTGTAATTCAGTATTACCATTTTTTATTTTCATTATTCTAATATTAAATTAGATTACTTATTATGCAGAACATAGTACGCAACTATCTCCATTTTCTTCTGCACATTTTAATTTCTTTTTAGCAAATTCAGGATCAATAGTAAATTGTTGTGTTTTAGCCTTTGGTCTTGTTCTTAAATAATATGAACCTGTTTTAAGACCCTTAGAATATCCATAAAAATGCATTGAAGATAATTTTTGAAAATCAGGTTCTTCCATGAAAATATTGAGACTTTGAGTTTGACAAATATATCTACCTCTATCAGCAGACATATCAATTACAACACGTTGTTTGATTTCCCATGAAGTTTTATATAGATCTTTCATTTCTTGATCAATTTCAGGAATATTTTGAATACTTCCTTCGTGAAGAATAATAGTATCCTTTAACTCCTTGTTCCATAGACCTTTATTTATTAAATCCCTAATTAAATATTTATTAATAACAATAAATTCGCCACTTAATGTTTTTCTTTGAAAGATATTATTTGTAAATGGCTCAAAACTTTCATTGAACCCCATAATTTGCGATGTTGATGCTGTGGGCATAGGTGAAATTAATAAACTATTTCTTACACCATATTCTTTAATATCATTTCTTAATTTATCCCAATCATATCTATCACTGGGTTTTTCGCCCCAAAGATCAAACTGGAATAAACCTTGTGAAATTGGGCTTCCTTCAAAAGAACTATATGCACCTACATATTTTGTTTTAATAATATCTTTCTCAAATTCATTAACATATTTAGTAATATCTTCATCACTATTATTGTTTAAAATATCACTTATAATTTTACTTCTTTTTTTTGATAATTCCATTGATGATTCAACAGCAGCATGATAAATAGTTTCAAATATTTGTTTATTTAGTTCAGCTGCATCTTTACTTTCAAATGGATATTTAAGCATCATAAATACATCCGCTAGACCTTGAACTCCAATGCCAATAGGTCTATGTCTCAAATTGCCAACTCTCGCTTTTTCCACGGGATAAAAATTGACATCAATTACTTTATTTAAATTCTTAGCAGCTACTTTAACAACTTCATGTAATTTTTCAAAGTTGAATTTACCATCATCTACATATGATGGTAGGCAAATAGATGCTAAATTACAAACACCTGTTTCTTCTGGCGATGAATAAATAAGCACCTCTGCGCATAGGTTACTAGATTTAATTGTTCCAAGATTTTTCTGATTACTCTTTTTATTTGCTGCATCTTTATATAATATATAAGGAACCCCTTGTTCAATTTGTGCTTCAAGAATTTTAAACCATAATTCTTGTGCATTAATTTGTTTTTTATATTTGCCTTCACTTTCATATTTTTCATAAAGTGCTTTGAAATCATCTCCATATACTTCACTTAAACCACGGCATTGATCAGGGCACATTAGAGACCATTTAGCATTTTGTTTAACACGTTCCATAAACAGATCAGATACCCACAATGCTAAAAACAAATCACGACATCTTTCTTCTTCACTACCATGGTTCTTTTTTAATTCTAAGAAAGCTTCGATATCACTATGCCATGTTTCTAGATATACAGCGATACTTCCTAGACGTTTTCCGGCTTGGTCAATATATCTTGCTGTATTATTAAATACACGCAACATTGGAATAATACCATTAGAAGTACCATTTGTACCTCTAATATGGCTTCCTTTTGAGCGAATTTGATGAATATGAATACCAATACCACCAGCATATTTAGAAATTAATGCCATTTCTTTTAGAGACTCATAAATACCAGATACACTATCATCATTTACACTACACAAAAAGCAGCTACTTAGTTGTGGTCGTTTAGTACCAGAATTGAATAGTGTTGGTGTAGCATGTGTAAAATATTTTTTACTCATTAAATCATAAGTTTGTAATACTTCTCTAATGTCGTTACCATGAATACCTAATGATACGCGCATCCACAAATGTTGTGGTCTTTCAATAATCTTTTTATTAATTTTAATTAAATATGCTCTTTCAAGTGTTTTAAATCCAAAGTAATCAAAAAGGTAATCTCTTTGATAATCAATATAATTATTAAGTTTTTCCTTATTTTTACAGACAATATCATATAATTCTTCTGAAACTAATGGTGAATGTTCGCCATGAATATCCTTATTATCATAGAGTATTTGTACTGTTTCGCTAAATGATGGGGAAGTGTTTTTATGATGATTTGAAATAATAATACGTGAAGCAAGAGTACTATAATCAGGATTATCAATAGACATGCTACTACATAGATATGCTGCGAGTTCATCCAATTCACATGTTTTTACTCCATCATAAATACGCGTGCATACTTTTTGAGCAATCTCCGATACATTGATATTTAAATCAGATGATAATTTTTTCAAACGCATTAAAACCTTATCAAAGCTGACATCTTCATACTCTTCGTTTCTTTTTAATACACGCATTTATTTATCTGTTATACACATATATATATTTTTTGCTTATATAAATTAATAAAAATAATAAGCTAATTAAAAGTATAATCTAAAACCACACCATCAGATGTGGCAATATATCCTTTAATTTTCAATTCACCTGAATGTTCTTTTCTATGACATTCTTTACAGAGAGCAACTAAATTATGTTTGCTATTTTTATGATAATTTGATAAATACCCTTCGTCATTAGCTTTTTCTTGATATACAATATGATGTGTTTCTTCTGCTGCATTATCGCATATTTTACATTTATCAACAATTACATTGCTATTATATCTAGATTTACGATTTTTAACAATATCCTTATTTATACCCTCTACTTCTTTTCTAATTTTTTCTGCATTTTTCATAAAATCAAGTGGCATATCAAGAGACTTACATACTTCTATCCCATAAATTTTAGATCCTTGACCATCCTGTAATTTTCTATTATATATAATTCTATTTTTTTCATCAATAGTAATACGAATATGTTTTACACTCAATGATTTATCTTTGATATGTTTTGATATACAAGTAATTTTAGTTAGTTCATGAAGGTGTGATGCAAATATAAAGCAGGATCCTTTTTTTATTAATGTATCAATTCCACTTGCAACAATGGATATTCCAGAAATTGATTCGGTACCACAACATATTTCATCTCCAATAACCAGACTATATTTATCACATCTTTGAAGTATATTTCGCAATTCAGTCATTTCAACAGTAAAACTTGACATTCCTTTATAAATATTATCCATTCCTGAAATTCTTGTAAAAATACTATTATATGGATAATAACTCATTGATTCTGCTGCAACATACATACCAGCTTGTGCCATAATAATGTTTAAACCAATTGCTTTCATATATGATGATTTACCTGACGCATTTATACCATATAGTAGAATACCATCTTGATTAAGCTCCAAATCATTGCCAACATACTCAATATCATCCTGAATTCTTTCTATAATAGGGTGTCTCATATTTTTCATAGAAATAAATGATGATTTGCGTTGTGTTTTTTCAGTATCAATATCAGGGCGAACATAACAATATTCAAAAGCATTTTTAGCACAGCATGCTGCTATATCAACTCTCGTTAAATATTTAATAATATTATCCAATCTTTCATTATTATTTGTAATAAAATCATTCATAAACTTAGTATAACTTGTTAGTACTAATTGTGATATTTTATCATTATAACTAATAATATTATTTGATGCCTTTGTTATTTCATTATTTGTAATTTTGTAATTTTGCGATGTTGCCATTGATTTAGTATTAAAACCACTCATTAATTTCTTATTTTGCTTGCTAGCTGTTTCATAACGTTTTTTTGTCATAATAATATAATATCCTTCGCGATCATTATTATCTATCTTACAAAATGTACTATCATTTGTACCTAATTTATTGATATTGTCAACATAATTCTCTATTTTTTTATAACATTCCTCTGATTTTGATACCAAATCATCTATTTCTGGATTAATACCATTTTTAAAAAAGTTACCTAAATTACTTTTATCTGCTAAATTATATTTAGAAGCTTTATCTAAATCAATAATATCATTGAAATATGATATAATATCAGTAATATCTTTTAAATTAATATTAGAATTATTAATATTTAATTCATTATAAATTTTAACAGCTGAATCAAGCGATTCATTAAATACAACCCATTCCAATGGGGGCATTTTATTTAAAACCATCTTTCTTTTCATTCTTTCTAAATCAACAATATTTGAAAGATATTTGCGAATATTTTGGAATATCTTGTTTTTAAGTAAAAAATCAATATCATCATAAGATTTTTTGATATTTTCAATATTTGTCATAGGTAATAGCAATTTATCTTTAAATGCACGTGCACCAAATGCTGTAATACATTTATTTAAGATATCGATTAATGGTTTATCATTTTGATAAAGTCTTAATATATTAAGCTGTATTGCTGAATTATATTCAATTGTCATATTTTTACTATTTTCAAAAATCTCAGGTTCTTGTAATTCCTTAATGATATCAGAATTATGTTCATATGCAAATTGTAATAAACAGCAAAAAGCTACCCTGGCAATAGTAAATCTTTCTAAGTTTAGCAATTCAATAATTGAAATTAGCCCTTTTTTAACAAAGAAGGCTTTATCAAGAATCTCTTTTTGATTTATGATACTATTAAAGAAATTAATATATTCACAATTTTCCCATTTATAATGTACTAAAATTTTATTAATATTTAGTTTTTTCAATATAGCTTTCTTATCTTCATCTTTTAATTGTGCACTAAGAATAACCAATTCAATAGGATTATATGTGCTAATAAACCTAAATATTTCATCATGAGCAAACTCGGGATCTTGTTTTGTTGAACCTACTTCATAAACAAAAGTTTTACCCGTTGACAAATCAATACCTGATATACCCGCTATTACAAAACCATTAATAATTTCATAAAATATGACCATCATATAATTGCTTTGTTTATTGGATATATTGATGTTTGCACCAGGAGATAAAATTTCTGTTACAGCTCTTTTAGGATTAGGTGGTTCAGTTACTTGTTCAACTAATACAATAGTATAATTATTATTAAGAAGAATTTGTGTGAATTTTGATATTGAATGCAAGGGAAAACCAGCCATTATTGGATTGGCTCGCGATACTTCACTAATTGCTTTATTTTTTCGCGATGTTTGTATACTACATAAATCAGCTATAATAAATACTTCATTATCTGTAATATTATCGGTTATAGTATAAATTTCAAAGAACGAACCTACCTGCATTAAAACTATACATCTCTCTCCATATTTTTCTTTGTATGTTTTTGTGTAGTCTAGATATTCGTCAATGATCATTATCTAATTCATATATTATATATATTATATTCTTAAATAACATTTATATAAGAAAAAGAATAATTTATATTATAAAAATGGGTGATAAACTTTCTTTTGAAGAAGTACTAAAAGAGCTTGAAAAATTAAATTTAGATGATTTTAATTTACCTGATAATGTAAAACTGGAATTCTATAAATATTATAAACAAGCGACTGTTGGTGATTGCAATATAGAAAGACCTTGGGCTATTTACTTAAAAGATTGTTCAAAATGGGATGCGTGGAATAGCACAAAGGGTATGTCTAGTGAAGATGCTAAAAATAACTATATTGATTGTTATTATAGTTATATTGTTTCTGTAAAATAATTTAATTATTTTATTATAATTTATTAATTAATTTTATATGTTCATTTAAAACACTTTTAAAATAATCATTACGCATCATTTGAAAATATATCATAATTATACCTGACTTGTATGGTGAAAAATTAATATGTGGATCAGTTAAAATAGTTAAATCTTGATATGTTATTTTATATAATGTATAAACTACATATATTAATATTGGTATTGATACAATAGTGTATGAAAATATTATAATGATAAGTTTAATAAATAATTTTATCAATTGTACAAGTGTTATATATATAAAATCTAATAATATAAATGCAAATGGTCTCATATTAATACCAATATTTAGTAAAGATAAAGGATCAATTAATAATAATATAAATAATCCTACAACAAATCCTAAAATGTTGGGAAGTTTTAACATAATTACATTTAATGGATGAACAATAACAAGTCCAAATATCCGCATGAAAAAATATGCAAAATAATACATTGAATTCATAATCAAATTAAGAAAATATAATAAAAAATAATTTATTATTTTCATAATTCTACCCAATGATCGCAGTCGATCCAATACCCAATAAAATAATAATAATAATACGATTATCAATAATATAAATGGTCCTACAATAGATAAATTCCTAAAATATTTAAATACATATTCATATTCACTAAATGCTGGAATAACTTCTTTATCAATATTAACATTAGATGATTCGTATTCAACGGGAGAAGTTATATTAGCATATGTAATTTCATTTTCTATTGCTTCAATATAATCATTTGAACTAACATCGGTTCCATCTTCAAGAATGCCATAGTTTTTTAATCTACCATTAAATAAATATTTGCTACTAAAACATAAATTACAACAATAATTAAACATAAATAAAATATGTTGATTTATATTACGAATACCAATTAAACCATCATTAGCTATATTATAAGCATATCTTGCACCTTGATAATGTCCAAACTCGGGGTTTCCTATATATTTTATTTTTTTTAAATAATTCATGTAAAATTCATCTCTTGTATCAAATAAATCATAGAATTTATTAATATCGCGAATAATTGTTTCTTTAATTATTGTATTTCCATCATGTGTTAAATTTTCACTATCAATTCCAGTAGTAATGTAATTTACAAGTTTATTATATGCTTCACTAACACTTGTTTCAATACTTTTATTTCCTTCAACTATTAGATTACTAATTTTAGTATCATCTATCTCAATATCATTTCTTATATTGTCAGGCAATATATTTTTCTTATTTATATGATATGTATATGATCCTATTTCTCCACTTTTATGAAAATCTTTTTTATTATATGTTCCAATAATAGCAATTATGGCAAATGGATCATATGGTATAAAACCTTTATACTTTCCACGCATAAATGTATTAATACTTTCGCATTCATTTTTATTATTTTTAACTACTGAATTATTTATACACGGTTTATAACAAGTAGGTACACTATATGTTCCTTTATTTTCTTTATCATTTGTACCTTTGTCGTATTTATTATTGATATAATAATATGGAATCGTAAACCAGTCTTCCCATTTTTCAATTTCAAACATGTTACAATGTGCTTTTTTTGGTAATTTTTCAAAATAATTATTTTTAAATTTAATTTTATCACCAGAAATCTTTAAATTATTAGATAAATGTTGTTCTCCTATTGTACAAGTTTGAAATTCAGTATTAAATTCTAATAGATTACCTTGTTTTTTAACATGACTCTCTGTTGTTTGTCCTTCAATAGGAACATTTTTACATGTTGTTTTATCTTTGCTCATTTTATTAGCTCTTACTTAAAAGTATATTAGATTATTTAGTTTAATCATTAATTTTAATTTGTTCGTAATCAGATTCTGGTTCTTTAATAAATCTAGTATCTAATGAATAATCTTTTCTTAATTTACAAGATTTAGTGAAATATTTAGATGTAATTTCATTATCACAATTTAACTTGTATAATTCATCACCATCTGCACTTTGTTCTGTTATTATACCAAAATCTGGTTCGCTAGTTATTTGTCCCGTACTATTAATACCATTTTGTTTTGGAATAATTTTAGCAATTGGTTTATATGCACTTATAACATTATTTGTTCCATAATTATAATGTATTATATTATCGCCTCCTCTGCCATCTTCATCAGGAAATTCTTCGCGCGGCTCATCTTCTGGTGTATTATCACCCGTTATTGCTTCTGTAAAATCATTTACGGCGCGTCTTCCATTAGTTACCATATTGCCAAAATCAGTAGCAAAATTATTAAAATCCGCATAAGCACTATTGATATTTGCGGGCATCGATTTTAACAATGAAATAAAATCTTTATTTTCTTCTTTTGGTTTTTTATTTGGACCATCATTTCCACCACCGCCTCCACCACCACCTAATGCAACTCCCATTATTATAACTAAAATTATAAATAATAATATTAAAAATCCTGTAATTACATTATTCCAAGAAGTAATAAATAAATGTTTAATTCCTGCTAAAAATGTATCTTGGATGTATTTAGCAGTATGAACAAATAATAGTGTTGTATAGTATCCAAATTTACCGGCATTATCATTAAATCTTTCATCACTTCTATCTTGTCTTTCCAATTCCTTAAATTTATTTATTTCTCCATTTTCTCTTGCCATTATTTTTAATTCATCTAGTTTAGTTGTTAAATTATCATTTAATTTTTCTATTTCATTTAAATTAGATTGTAACCCTGATTTATCAATTGAATTCTCAGTATAATATTCTTCCTTATCCCAATCCCAAGATTTATGATTATATCTATAATCTAATTTACTATTTTTACATATATAGTATTTATTAATTTCATTATCTTTATAAATATAATAAAACTTTTCTGATTTAAAATCATTTAAATATCCTGCATTATATACTATATCTCTGACTTCTTTGATACCTGTTAAATCAATAACTTCTGTTCCACCACCTATTTGTTTACCTCCTACATTTGCTTTTTCTTTGGCAGCCAGCGCTTCCTTTGGCGCAGGTGCTTGTGGCGATAGACTTTTATAAACTACTTTAAAATTTTTTTCAATTACATTGAAAATTTGAACATTTTCTTTTTCAAAAAAATCTTTTATATTTTCATATGAATCATTTTCACTTGGATCAAAGTTTACTTTTTCCCATTTTAAACCATACATTATAATTCTTTCATAAAGTATTACATTAAATGGATGTATATAACAGTATGCATTTGCTAATTTTGAACAAGGTAGAAATGCATCAATTTTATTATCACCTAATATATCAGTGCCTATACTATTTAATAATTCTTTTGCTTCGTTTTTTTTTGCGTTTAGTTTTTTTTGTTTTTCTTTTTTTGCTAAATCGTCCACTTTTCTTTTATCATCTTTAATTTTACCCCTTTTAACGATGGCATATCTTAAATAGCTTTTTATTGACGTTGATATATAATAATTCAATATACCATTTTCTTCAATTTCAATATAAACTTTATCTAAATTTTCAAATTTTTTTAAAAGCTCGTCTTTTAAATTTTTTACACTAAAATCATTTTCATCTATATTACTATAAGGTATTACAATTTTTTTAGTACTTAAAGCTCTTTTAACATTTCTTATACCAGCTTTTTCTGTATATTTTTTTTCTTTGATATGTGTGATCAATTGCTCTAATAATTTAGCTTTTTTTTGCTCTAATATTTCAGCTTTTTTTTGCTCTAATAATTTATCTTTTTTTTGCTCTAAAGCGTTTTTTTTTTTAACTAATTCGTCATTTTTATTAACATTGTCAGTTAAAGACTCATCAAATATGTCAATTTCTTCAATATCTTTAATTTCTTTTTTAATATCTTCAATTTCTTTTTCAATATCTTCAATTTTTTTGTTAATATCTTTATTTACTTCTGATTCATTTATGTGTAAACTTGGATTTATTTTATCTTTATCAGTACCTACACTCTCTTTCATTTTTTCTATCTCATCGAGGTTATCTTTATCAGATTCAGCTACATCATATACTTTTATCCAAGCAGAACCATTTATATCATCTGTTTTTGTTTCTCTATTATTTTCATTTAAATATTCATCTTCATAATTTCCAAAATATTTTTTTTTTACACTACTTACTGTGAAATCTTTTGCTGACACAGCAGCATTTTTTGCTGACACAGCAGCATTATATGTGCCTCTCAATGTGCCTTTTGTAATACTTTTAACACTTGGTATTTTAGTAATATTTTCTCTGATATTTCGTTTTAAACCTCTTAATTTACGAGACATTCTTAATTATAAAATACATTATAATATATATGTTTATTTTTCATTAAAATTATTATTATCATATATTAAACATGTACGACTATTTATATCTACTTGTTATTACATTAATTTTATATGCTTCATTATACTATATATTTACTGACGAGTTCTCAATATATCAAACTGATGCTAATCATTTTGACTTTGACCTATTATACAAAAAGCAACCTGTTGTAATTAATGACAAAATAACAGATATTAATGAATTATTATATAATTGGTTTTCAAGCAATATTATTAAAAATAATTTAATTATTAGTGATACATGGGAACGTAATAAATACAAATATCTATTAATATATTCCAAGGAATCGTGTGAAGTTACATTATGTAATCCTAAAACTAGTAATATAAATGGAATGCCTGATGCATCTGCTGAAATATCAACAATAAAACTTAATAATATGGCTCTTATAATACCTTTTAAATGGTATTACCATATTTCTTCAAAAGATGTGGAATTATATGGTATTCATGATTATATAACTTATATGATAGGAATATTTTAAATATAGCAGTGAAAACATCGATGTCATCGGTGGGGTTCGAACCCACGCGTGCTTATGCACAACAGATCTTAAGTCTGTCCCCTTAGACCGCTCGGGCACGATGACATAATGCCATTAAGGCTATATTTAATGTAAAAATAATTTGCAAGGAATTGATTTCCTTGTTATCTATATATATCATATAATCCTTATATATTTTTAAAAAAATGATAATGTTATTTATATATATAAAACACGATAATGGACGAACTAATTGACGCACTTAACTCAACAACTCTTACTAGCAACGAATCGCGAGAATTAATAAATTACATTAATACTATTGATATTAATATAGATGTTAAAAAATGTTTAGCTTACCTTATTGAAAATGATAATCATTGTGATTACCTAACTATATATAATATATGTGTAGAAAATGATATTGAATTACCTCCAATATAAAAATGAGTACATAATTTATAAAATCTTTGAAAATATAAAAAGTTTTTAAAAATCATAGAAAAATAAAATTATGTACTCAAAATCTAATTAGCCTACTTTTTCTTTTTCTTTACAGCTTTGGTTTCTACGATGCCTTTCAAGTCATTTTCGTATTCTGTTGTAATCATATCGCGGTGTGCAATCCACGCTTTTTCTAGCTCATCAAGATCACTTAACCATAGATCTTCAATATTAGTATCTTTGAGAGCTTTAAGCTTAGCTTCCAATTCATTATGTTCCTTTTCCAAAATAATCTTTCTATCATATGTAAGCTGTGAAATAGGCATTTTAAGTAGATAGTTATATTGTTTTACTTTTTTACTAGATGCTTCATCTTCTTCGGCATCTTCGTCGTTACCCTCTGTATCAATTGGCGGATATTTCAATTCTACCAATCTAGCTACAATATCAACTAGTTTCTTATTCATGATTTGAATTTTACCTGCAATAACATCAAGAATGAAGCGCATTTTATTGCTTAGAACCTTGGCGTCCTTTTCCATGATTTTAATTTGATACATTTTGCGTTCAAAGTATTTTAAAATGCGAGTTTCAGCCCATTCTTTGATAATCTCACTTGTAGATTCATAACGTTGGATAGCTCCTTCACAACTAAACAAGTGAATATTATTGATACTTAGGTTTTTACTAGAAGCCAATTTAAATAGTGTTTCAAACTTACCTTCAAGTTTAGCTTTAACACTAGTATTAAAGTGCAATACAAAGCGTACATTCTTTGATGTATAATGATTTTCAATATATTTCAAGTTATTCAAACCATTTGTAATCATATTTTCCAAGAAATCTTTATAATCTTCTGTCCATGTTCCAATGGGTAGTTCAGTGATTTCAACTGTTTGGTCATCAACCCATCTATAAACACCTTTACTAATATATGAATTCTTCTCGGCTTTTTCAATGGTTCCTTTGAAACCAAGATAATATGGTATTATATTTTCCAATTCCAATGCACTAAGAGTATCATATACCATCTCCAAATCTTCCTCTTTTTTAACATTAATCTTTGAACTCTTAATAACATTGCAAATCAATTTACAAATATTAATGATTTCACTTGGATTATATTGTGGGACATTTGTTGAATAACCAGTACCAATACCAATTCCACCATTTACTAAAATCATTGGAATTACTGGTATATAGTATTCTGGTTCAATTTGTTGCCCATCATCATCTTGATAATTTAAAATTACATTATCTTCTTCTTTGAAAATCATTCTAGTAAGTTTAGATAATACAGTAAATATATATCTGGGTGATGATGCATCTTGACCACCTTGGCAACGACTGCCAAATTGACCATTTGGGCTTAGCAAATTGATATTATTTGTACCGACGAATATCTGTGCCATACCAACAATAGCTTGTTGTAGTGATGCTTCACCATGATGATATGCTGATACTTCACTGACATAACCAGATAACTGCGCTACCTTGATTTCATTAGAATAGAGCTTTCTTTTAAAACAAGCATACAAAATCTTACGCGTGCTTTCTTTTAAACCATCGCAAATATGATTGATAGAACGTTGCAAATCCCTATTAGAGAAATGAATTAAGTCTTTATCAACAAACGACTTATAATCAACATTCTTCTTAGAATAATCTAGAACTCTATCCTTGTCATAATCTTGTAGCCATTGTTTTCTATCATCTGCACGCTTTTTGTTAAATGCCAAATCAATTACTTCATCTGCATTTTCATCATACAAATAAGTTACCTTATTCATTTGTTTGAAATATTCCTTAGCCTCTTGATCGCTAGAAGTGCCTAATCCTTTGTAGTATTTGATTTTCCAATTACCTGTTTTAGCAATATCAGTTTCAAGCCAACGCTCATAATCAGTCATATTGTAAAACTCAATTACTTCTTTTTTAGCATTTGTAGCTTTGATGATAGGTGTTAACATTGATGTGAGAAATCCAGGTATTTCATAGAGCTCGTGCCACATACTTTGAAATATATTGAAAATCAATCCTTTAATATGGCTACCATCGTGATCTTGATCTGTCATAATCATAATAGAACCATAACGCAATTGACTGACATCAGTATATTTCTTGTTTTGTTCTAAACCCAAAATCTTCTTAATTGCTGTAATTTCATTGTTATCTGAGATTTTCTGCAATGTAGCATCTTTGACGTTTAAGATTTTTCCACGCAATGGAAATACACCATACTTATCTCTACCAATAACACTTAAACCAGCAATCGCCATAGTTTTAGCAGAATCTCCCTCAGTCAATATGAGGGTACATTCAGAACTTTGTTTTGTACCAGCAAAGTTAGCATCATCTAATTTTGGAACAATGATACGTGATATCTTTTTACCATCAGTTTTAACAAGCTTCTTTTTATCATAGAACTCAGTAATGCTTAGAGCCTTATCTACTATTCCAGATTTATAAAGTTTGTCAAAGAACTTATCACTCAAATCACATTTAGAACCAAACTTAGCAACAGGTGTTGTAAGAGTTTCTTTGCTCTGTGAATCAAAGCTTGGATTTACAATAAGAGCCTTTACAAATACAAACAAATTATCCTTGATATGCTGAGATTTTACTGCTTTTTTCTTTTTAGCAAGTGTCATATCAACTAGATTTTTTGTTATCATATTTGTAATATATTCAATATGTTTACCACCTTTGATAGTATTAATACCATTGACAAATGATAAATACTCAAAGGAACCTGATTTAGAAATAGATGCTACTACTTCCCATCTCTGTCCACAGGCTTCATAAACAACTGGCTGCTCGTTTTTATCCAAGAATAGTTCACAATACTTTTCAAAGTCTTTAATAGTAAGCTTTTCACCATTGAAACTAACAGAAACTTCTTTTCCTGTTGTTGCACAAGCATCAATTACGCGACGATGAAACAATTTATAGATATCATCAGTGAGACCTTTGATACCAAATCTTTCATAATCAGGTGTAAAAGTAATTTGTGTATATGGTGCTTTACTACTAGCTTTTACATTAGGTGTTTCTTTGCTTGTCATATTATTCGTGAATTTTTGCGTATAGATCTTTTTGCTATAATGATCTACTGTTTCCACAATAAACTCTTTTGAAAATATGTTAGCAAGTTTGCTACCATAGCCATTTTTGCCACCCCAGATTTTCTCTTCACCTTTATCGTAATTGGTTGATGTTAGAAGTTCTCCAAATATTAGTTCTGGAACCCAGAGATTGCCATAACTACCATGTTTTTTAATATCAATTCCATTACCATCATTAAAGATAGTAATAGTTCCACTTGTTTTATCAATTGAAACCTTGATATTTTTAACATGTTTGATATCCTCTTTGCCTTTGGTTTCTTCTGCTTTCAATCTCATAGCATGATCAATTGCATTTACAATAACTTCATCAAAGATTTTAAGAAGACCTGGAATATAAGTAAGTTCATCAACACGCATTTTTTGAGTAGAATCATCATAAACATAGCTACTGATTTTTTGTGGTTCAATAGAACCAACATAAGTATCTGGTAAAGCTAGAATATGCTCTAACAATTCATATTTTTTGTACTTTTCTTCCACAGTTTTGACTTCTTGTTTGGACATTGTATTTTGTTTGCTTTAATTCTATATTTAAACATATCAATTTTTTATATATCTATATGCGATTATTTTATTAAAATTATTTGATAATTAATTATATAGATAACAAAACATGTCAGCTGTATTAGATATCAATAGTTTAAATGATTTAAATGAAAAAATTAAGGATAATATGACAGTTGTAGTTTTCTCAGCAGGATTTTGTAAACCTTGTAAAGAAATTTACCCATATATTGAAAAAATAGCAGAAACACATACAAATATTACTTTTGTAAAAGTAGATATAGTAGAAGGTTCTGAAATATCAGAAAAATATGAAATACAAACAATACCTCATTTTAAATTCTTTAAAGAAAATAAAGAAATTGTTACTTTTTCGGGTGCAAATAAGCAAAATATAACAGAAGCTATAAATAAATTATTAGAATAGAATAGATAATGAAAAAAGATTATAATATATATTATGATGTTTTTAAAATTTTAATTATTCTTTCTATATTTGGGCATATTTCAAACTTAATTTATTATTATATTACTAAGTTTGAACGTACTATAACAGTCGATGAAAAATATGCATATTCATCAAAGCGTAGAGGACAAACTATTAGTGATACAAATAACGTTGTTTATGTATTGCGTGACGTATTAGTATTATTTCATTGGACAAGCGTAGATTTGTTTAATGAATTAGATGTTGGAAAAACTTATAAAATACAAGGATATGGAATTAGAGTACCATATTTAGGATGGTTTCCAAATATTATTAGTGCGAAATTAATTGAATAATTATTTGTTTTTATTATTTAGTTATATATGTTTATAATAGGTATTCCAAAAGAAATTAAAGCTAATGAAACAAGAATATCGTTAATACCAGAAGATATAGCAAAATTAATTAATAATGGTAATAAAGTTTATGTACAAAGTAATGCAGGTATAGCAGCCGAACACACAGATAATGATTATATAAATGTAGGAGCTGAAATATGTTATTCAACCGAAGAAATATATAATAAAGCAAACTTAATAGTTAAGGTTAAGGAACCACAAGTTGAAGAATATCAATACATTACAAACAAACATACTATGATAACATTTTTTCATTTTGCAAGTAACAGACAATTACTTGATCATATGGTTAGTAATGATGTTACTTGTTATGCTTATGAAACTATAAAAAAAATAAATGATAATGGTGTCGGATACCATCCTGTATTATCGGGTATGTCTAAAATTGCTGGTGAAAAATCAATGATAGATGCTATTAAATTAATGTTTTCTGATAATGTTTATGATTATAATACACAGATAGCAATATTAGGTGTTGGTAATGCAGGATTATCTGCATTAAATATTGCATTGGAATCCGGATTTACTAATATATGTTTATTTGATAAAGATTATGAAAAATTAAAAAAAATAAAGCAAGAAAAAGGTAATAATGTTAGTATATATGAAATAAATAGTGATAATTTAAACAATCTTGTTAAAAACTCTAAAATTATTATAGGTTGCATATACAATACATTTAATGGTGGTCCAACTGAAAAAATAATAACAACTAAATTATTAAATGAAATGCAAAAGGGGTCTATTATAATGGATATTGCAATTGACCAAGGTGGTATAACTGAACAATCTAATCCAACAACTATAACTAACCCTTTGATAAATTATAATGGTGTATATATATCTTGTGTTCCTAATATACCAAGTTGCGTTCCAGTTGTAGCATCTAAGATATTATCAAATTCTATAATAGATTATGTTTTAGCAATTTGCAATAATAATACAGAAGATTATCCCGAATTAGATTATGGTATGGGTCTCAATGTTCATAATAAAAAAATCTATATATAAAAATTGATTGTTAACATTATTTTTATTAATTATTATAAGAAAAATGAAATATTTAATACTATTGTTGTATATTGTAAGTATCATTAATATTAATTGCTATCAAATTTCATTTCCAACTTTTAAAAGGAATTTAGCAGTTATTAAAGATATAGATGTAAATAAATTAAATGATAATGATATCATAGACCTTAAATTGCTATTTAAATCTGTTCCAATGTTACTATTTAAAAAACAAAAAATTGAACCTAAAATATTGTATGAATTTTGTAAAATGTTTGATAGCAAAGCAAATGATAAAATTGTAAATCCGTTTAGTTATTCACAAATAGAAAATGTACCACATGTTTCATTGAGGGGCAAAGCACATATTAAAAATATTACACATGAATATAGTGATCCTTTGAAAAATACTATTATTTGGCATCAAGATATTGTTGGTCATGGAACAAATTTGCCTCCTGTTGTGTCTTCTATATATATGATTAAATCACCTTCTGTTGGAGGCAATACTTTATTTGCAAGTCTGGAAGATGCTTATGATTCTATGGAATATTTTATTAAAAGAGAAATTAAAAATTATAATGTTATTTATTCAAATTCTCAAAAAGATATGATGAATTCATACTTTGATTATACTGGATTTAATAGTGTTCTTAATGAAAAAACAAAAAATATAAAAACAAGCATTATTACACGTGAACCGCTTGTAGTATATTCTACCCCTGAAAAAAATCGCAAGGCATTAATGTTATCTCCATTTAAGTTTAATAAATTTGATAAATTATCGTGTGATGATAGTTTTGATTTATATAGAGAGATTATGAATAAATATGTATTTACAGAACAAAATGTAGTTAATATTAAATGGGAAAACGATGATTTATTAATATTTAATAATCGCAAATTAGTACATACATCAACACCAAGTATTGAGTATAAAAATGAAGAAAGACTTTATTACAGTTGTTTTATAGGTACAAGTGAACCTATTATTAGAAGTCAATAATTATATAATTGTGTTACTATTTCAGTATAAATATTATTAGATATAATTTCACTACATATATCTGGAATAGACTTATTTTCTGCATCAATTACTATTATATTTTTATTACTTTCAATAGCTTCTTTGTATTTTTCTTCATGTAATTCATGAATACGCTTGATATATTCTAATTTAATATTTTTTTCGGATTCTCTACCTCTTTTTTTTATTCTATTATAACACATTTCAGGATCAGAACGCAAATATATATATGCATTTGGTTGCCATAATTCGTCAGTAGTTTTATGTAATTGACGAATATTATTGTATTCTTCTTGATTTATTGTTTTATCTTCAAATGCCTTTTCCACAAATACATTTTTAATAAAATACGGGCTTCTTTCCATTAATACGATAACGTTGGATTTTTCTTGTATCCAACATCTATCTATCCAAACTTTTATTTGGAAATTATAAGTACTATTATCGCTATCATACATACTTTTTAAATATTCTGTCCAACTTTCTATTGGTTCAATATCAATTGCCGTTTTATAATTTTTGTGAAAATAATTTAGTATACTGGTTTTACAACAACCAATATTACCGTCAATAGTAATAATAGGCATAATTTAATTAGTTCAATATGTTTTCTTTTTATATATCATTTTTTTATAATTTTATTTTGTACCATTATTTTTTTTACACCAGAAAGCGTTAGTTTTTTACCCTTTGATTTAATTAATTTTATTATAAAAGTATTTAAAAATGTTTCTAATTTATTGGCAATTATATTTATAGATTTTCTGGTAATTTTTACTTTAAAAAATTTAAATACATTAGCTAATTTTACTTTTAATATTCCTCTAACCTTTTTACATTTAACTAAATTAGATACATTTGGTTTTTTATGCATTCCACCCCCTTCGTGTCTTGACATTGTTGTATTTAATGCTGGTCTTACAAATCCTTCTTGTAAATTAGCTTCCATAACATTCCCGCCTTCATTTTCAGTTTTGTACATTAATTCTTCTCCACCGAAGAATGCTAATGTATTAAATGCACCACCTTTCATACAATTTTTATTATTAAAGCATAGTGTATTAATATATTTTAATAAGAATTCCATATGTTTATTTAATATTTTTCTAACACCTGCTTTTAAGGATATTAAAGCAGCTATTGCTACAAAATTAAATATTAATTTATCTATATATTTAGATAATAGTAATACTATTTTGGCTTCATTATTTTTACTTACAACTTTCTTAGATTTGATGTGATTTAAAATTTCACTTGCACAATATTTTATTTTTTGACAATTTGACATATATATTTACTACTATATAAAATGAAAATAATTATATATATTAAGAAGTAATGGAATATTTTAATGGTGATTATTCAATGCCTGAATTAATAAACGGTAGAGTAAACGCAATGTATACAAACAATAATTATAAAATAAAAAAAGCAATAGATAGAGCTACTGAACATCAATCAAATATAATATCAAGAAATTTAAATTGTACAGGTGTATCAAAAATTTTCTTTTCTATGGAAAATATTAATTTACTACAAACCGGTATTAGAAATAAAATATTAAACGATACCAATGGAGAATATAATATTGGTCGTCAAAAAGATGATGAATTAAAAATTGTTATGAGATCAATATATTTTCAACATGCAAAAAATCAATCTACAAATATTTCAGCACAAGTTTTAGATTTAAATACGCGTGTCATTGAATGGTGCGTTCCCGAAATTATATCCAATATAAAACAATCTCAAAGATATATAAAAGATATTAGCACCATGCCTGTACCACTTGAAAGATCTGTAATGCCTTCAAGAAAAGGTTTGAAAAATCTTGATGTTACAAAAATTTAATTAAATAATATAATATTATAGAAGTATAGATAATATAATAATGAGTAGTTATGCAGATACAGCCTGGAACTATGATGAAGAAAGTATTGGGCTAGATCCTGAAACAAAATTAAATTTTATTCCAAATGAAAAAGAGCTAAGATTATTCAAAGAAGAAAAAACAAATATGTATAAAGGTACATGGATGATATGTTTAGTTTACGGTTTATCAGCTATTACTCTATTAGGAGTAGTATTTTTAACAGATTGGGGAAAAGAATATGTTTATAATAAATTTTTACCTGCTGTTTTAACATATGTTATTGGAGCAATAGTAATAATAATATATCTTGTTTTATCTATTTTTTCATTACAACCTCGTAAAATAGGATCAGAATTTGATGTAATGCCTATTTGCCCTGATTATTGGAAATTGGAAAAGGTAAATACAAATAGACAAAATTCTATTTTACAAAATAACTTAAAATATGATGGTGATGGTGGATGTCCGTCTTCATCATCTTATAATTCAGAATGTTCAATTACCACAAATGTTAATGATAATTATCATATTAAAGATTCAACAGGTAAAAATAATATAGTTACTAAGAATTCATTTGCTTTAAAACATAAATGTGTTCCTGATCCCAATGTGTTCGGTTCTTTAAAAGAATACAATACTATGAATGAAAAATTAAATACAGATAAAATGTTTATGGCATCTGAATATGCTAATACACAAAACAAAAATGAATTAATTTCTAAAAATTTAGGTGGTAGTGCTGATAGTGGTGAAATAACAAAAAACACAGATATATTTGAAAGTGATGCTAAATTCTTATATAAAGAATCAATACCAAATAGACTAAAACCCGATAAAAGACAATACATTGATGGATATGATGCAAGTGATGAATTATTAAAATATGCTAGATTAACAGGTGCATATAAAACTGATTGGAATAGTCCTTCAAGTAGTAAAAAAAATACTCCATTTAGTGGTTCTTTATTTGTAGATGAAACAAAAACTTATGAAAAACACCCATTAATTTGCAATGAAGTATATCCTGGATTATTAGATAAATTAGAAAAAGATGGTAAAGATGATTTAAAATGCGAATTAGCTAAAACATGTGGTATATCATGGAGTAAATTAGATTGTTATCCCAATAATGTAGAATAATTTCTACATATACCAAATGTTTTTCTATGAAATTCTGTTAAACCATGTTCAAATATAGCTTCATGGTGTTTTTTTGTACCATAACCTTTATTTTTTTGTATATCATATAATAATAATTTATCATTATTTGCCACTAAATTCTTGATATATTTTGTATGATAATCCTTTGCTAATATTGATGCGGCTGCTATGCTCAAATATTTTGAATCTCCTTTGGGTACACATTCGTATTCAATAATATCATTATCATATCCGGGTGGAATATATGGTTTAAAATTCGGTCCATCAATTACCAAATAATCAAAATTAGTCTTTTTATATGCTACATCTATTGCACGATGCATTGCTTTTATTGTGGCATTTAAAATATTAATATCATCTATTTCTTTACTAGTGGCTTCTCCTATTCCATAAGTTATACAATTTTCTTTAATATAATTCGCTAGAAACTCGCGCTTTTTCTCAGATAGTTTTTTAGAATCCTTAATTTGTTTATAATTTTCATCTGGAAATTCTGCAGGTAGTACGACACATGCGGATATTACTGGTCCAATAAATGTCCCCCTTGCAACTTCATCTACACCTGCTACTAATTTATTTTTATCAGGCAAAATATACTCAGTATCAGCCATTAATTGCGTTAAATTCTTTATATTTTATATGTTTATAAAAAAGTGAATAATTAAATCATTTTTTTATATTTTTGTACCCTCTTGGCGTAATTGGATAACGCGTTCGACTTCTAATCGAAAGATTGTGGGTTCGAGTCCCATAGGGGGTATAAAAATATTATATATATATATTAATAATATGTGCTTTTTGTATGCATGTAATCTATTTTTTAGATTATATGATAGTTGCTTATATCATATAAAAAAATATAAAGAAGACCTTAAAGAAGAAGAAGAAATGCAATCTTTACTTAAAGAAAATCCATATTATGCATTAGAGTAATATTTTATTATTAAATTGATTTAAATATTATGTTAATTTAATATTATATATGAAAACAATTAATGAATAATAATTTTGTAAAAGATCTTTATAAAAATTATAAAGATAAATTACTTGAAATAAGAAAAAATATGAAAATTAATCATAATTTTGGAAATCCTCAATATGATGATATTGAAGCAGAATTAACTATATTATTTATATTACATTACAAACCAAAACATATTATAGAATTTTCACCATGTACTGGTTGGTCTACATCAATTATGTTAGATACTTTAAATAAATTAAATAATAATTCAAAATTATATTCATATGATATAATTGATAGATGTTCAAATTTTATAAAAGGTTTAAAACATAAGAATGTAGAATGGAATTTTGAATTGGGGGATGTAACAAAAAAATTTAATACATGGGATTTAAATAACATAGATTATTTATTCATTGATTCGGATCATAGTACCGATTTTGCTGTTAATTTTATAAATAATTTACTAAAACCATTATTACAAAATTGTAGGTTAAATAAAAAGAAAGTTGTTGTAAGTGTTCATGATGTATTTCATGGAAGAGATTCAGAGCCTATTGAAGAAGGTAAGGAAGTTATTAATTTTTTATTAGAAAATAATATTGAATATTACACCATAGCGAGATCTCTTATTCAAAATTATAATGATATTAATAATTTTAGAATTAGCATAGGTATTACGGAGTTAATTCATCCCAGTAAAACTAATCCATCAATATTTTTTATTTTAGAATAAATTATTAATATTTTATAAAAAATGATAATTTAAAATTTATTATTAATTAATATGGTGCGAAATACCATAATAATCGAAGATTATGAAAATCAAAAAGAATTAGTAATTTATGTTATTATAGATATTTTAGATAGATTAATAATTAATATTACTAAAATACTATTATTATTA
>Ga0181585_10000569_pt1 | contig 31303 bp, 12 predicted proteins | sample 071ome_29_FD_132469 | JGI IMG/M metagenome (GOLD analysis project Ga0181585, IMG submission 132469) | Coastal salt marsh microbial communities from the Groves Creek Marsh, Skidaway Island, Georgia - 071407BT metaG (megahit assembly) | ecosystem: Environmental > Aquatic > Marine > Intertidal...
CCGGGTCGATCGGCGTTCACGCGCCGCGGTGGGCGCGCCATGACGATGGACGATGCGTTCGGCGTCGCGCACTGTCGCGCTCGACGACACACTCTGCCCGACCCGAACCCGAACCGAACCGAACCGAACCGACCAAAACCGACCGACGGAACATGTCGACGACGGCGGAGGAACGCGAGCGGGCGCGAGAAGAGCTCGAGCGGGGTTTGCGCGCGCTCCGTCGGCGGTTGCGATGCGCGGAACGGGGTGAAACGCACCGAGGACGAGTCGATGGCGCACCGCCGGCGGCGGCGCGAGAGGCGTTGAAACGCGTCGATGCGACGCTGTCGACGTGCGATGGGTCGTCGAAGACGCGGTGGGATGAAAAGGCGATGCGCGATGCGATGGATGCGTGCGTAGGACTTTGCGTCGAGACGCCGTGGGTGGTGCCGGCGGTGTTTTCTTCGTGTAGAGGGCTGGCGTTGCGTTTGACGAGACGCGCGTGCGAACGGTGCGCGACGGGTGAGGATGAGCTGGAGAAGACGCTCGTCGCGCTCGGTGGTGCGTGTCGATTGCTTGGTCATTGCGCGTCGGCGTGCGAGGAGTTTCTCGAAGGGGTTGGGCGATCGGTGAAACCGGTGCGAAGGATGGTTGAGCGGTCAAAGACGTCGAGCCTGGAGGAAACGGTGAGACTCGCGTACGCGCTCGAGGCGATTTGGCGACGGTGTCCGGGAACACGTGAGTCGTTCGATTGGTCGTCGGCGATCGCGTGGTTACGGCACGAAGATGATGAGGTTCGATACAACGCGTGCGAGCTGATTGCGACGGCTTTGGGAGTCAGCGCGAGAGGAAAAAGCGAAATGCAAAAAGCGACGGTTCGGAAAGCGAACGCGCTTCACGAATACGGAATGCGGAGAGAGGCTCGGGATTTAGAATACGTCAACGACAGAACGTCGTTTTGGTTACAACCGCCCGGCGAGGGCGTGGGTGGTGGAGTGCGGGAGCACGCAGGGTACGACGTCGGCGCGTGCGACTTGTCGAGCGTAAAATTCCCGCCACCCGCGGATGGATACGTGCGCATCGGCGGAGTCGAAGTGCGACGACGAAACGATCAAAACGCCGAGACGAGCGGTCGAGGACGCAAACCCATGGTATATACCGAAAGTGCGCGTCGGAATTTGGGCGCCGTCGCGCTCGCGTTGTGTCAGAACAGACCTGTGCTTTTAGAAGGTCCGGCAGGATGCGGCAAGTCTGCGGTGCTCGAAGAGGTGGCGCACATCACGGGCAATGGTGACTTTGTCACGCTCCATCTCGACGCACAGACGGATTCGAAGTCTTTATTAGGGGCGTACGTCTGCGGTGCCGCGCCCGGGGAATTTAAATGGCAGCCCGGTGCGTTGACGCAAGCTGTCACGCGTGGCGTGTGGGTGCTGATTGAGGATATTGATTTGGCTCCGTTTGAGGTGTTATCAGCTCTGGTGCCCCTACTTGAAAAGCGCAAGCTCTACGTTCCCGGGAGAGGTGAAAGCATACCAGCGGCCCCTGGTTTCCAGCTCTTTGGCTCTGTCACGACGGAAGCTGGGCGGTCGACATCGAGTGCGGATCCACTTTCTGGACTTTGGACGCGCGTCGTCGTGGAGCCGCCGCAAGGTGACGAGGCGACAGCCATCCTCTGCGGTTTGTACCCGAATCTCGCGCAACTCGCCAAAACGATGTTGTCTACCGTACGACAAGTGCAGGGTTTGTGTGGACAAGGCGGTTCCACCGCCGGTGAAGCTGCTGGGTTGGGACCGCTGTCTTCTCAAGACGTATCAATAACAGATGCGACGAGCAGCGCGATGGACGCAATGGACGTCGAACGCGTAGCTTCTGGTCTGGAGGCCCAAGCGAGCGACGTAAACCATTCGCTGACGCGTGTTTACGCAGGCAGACCGTTTACGTTGCGCGACATTCTTCGATGGGCTCGACGAATTGCGATGTTGAGACCGCATGAACTCGCGCTGCTGCGTCCGGACAAAGCAGCGCCTCCGCAACTCCGCCGCGCAGCGTACGACGAGGCTGCGGATGTGCTCGCCGGTATGCTACCAGCGGGACCTGGTCGGCGGCGTGTGTTAAAGATGATTGCCGCGACGTGGGGTCTGCCGGCAGAAGATACGGCTGAGGCGACGGATCGCCTGCACAAGCCGTCGATTCGGGAAGCACATCAATCGGTCACGATTGGACGATGTCTGCTACCGGTTGGTGATACGAAAGTTCAAGGAGCGAAATGGTCTCGAACGGGTCACGCTTCAAGATTACTCGAGCGCGTCGCGGCTGCTGTGCAGCTTTCCGAGCCAGCACTTCTCGTCGGTGAAACTGGTACGGGTAAAACTGCTCTCATACAGGAACTCGCCAGACTTACCGGGGCTCCGCTCACCGTGGTCAACTTGAGTAATCAATCAGAGTCTGCAGACTTCTTGGGAGGCTTTAAGCCCGTCAGTGCGCGACATCTCTGTCTGCCGCTACTTCCAAAGTTCCACAACGCCTTCAACAGAACATTTCCATCTTCATCAAACGCTGAGTTTCTCACTCGCATTGCTAGATATGCCGAGAAGCGGAAATGGGCGCATCTGTTGCACGCCTTTCGAGCTGGCGTCGAACGCGTCGCGAAACTTGCGGCGGAAGCCGCAAAGGAAAGTGGCACCCGCGAAACCGACGAAACAAAGGCTAGCAAGCGTAGAAAAACGTCGACCGCGCTGCCGAACGACTTGATCGAAGAGTGGCGCGAATTCGAAAGGGAACTGAGCGCCGTTGAGCACTCGACAAACGCCAGTAAAAATGGTGGTCCAGTCTTTGCCTTCGTCGAAGGTGCTCTAGTCACAGCGCTTCGCGAAGGCCATTGGATCTTACTGGATGAAATTAACTTGGCACCGGCCGAGACTCTCGAGCGTCTGGGCGGAATACTGGAGAGCGAAACGGGAAGTATTGTGCTTAGTGAACGGGGAGACGGAACGCCGATTCCTCGTCATCCGCGATTTCGGCTCTTCGGTGCGATGAATCCAGCGACAGACGTCGGTAAGAGAGATCTACCTGCGGCTTTGAAGCACAGGTTCGTGGAAATTTACGCCGGTGAAACGGAGAGCAGAGAGGATCTGGCCATGATTGTCAACACGTATCTCAACGGCGTACCAGGAGTGAACATCGATGACATCGTCGACTTCTACATGGCTGCCAGACAAGCTGCGCACACGACACTTCTCGATAGCGCTGATCAAAAGCCTCAGTATTCTCTGCGTACGTTATCGCGAGCATGTGAATATGTCCGGGCGGCGACCGGCATTTACGGATTACAACGGTCCCTCTTTGATGGCTTTGCCATGTCATTCTTGACGTTGCTAAAGACTGATAGTGGCGTAATCCTGGAGAAGTTAATGGTGAAGCATCTTCTGAGAGGAGCAGCTTTGAAGGTAGGTTATTCTCCATCGCTAAGTCGTCTCGTTTATTATTTTCGCCGCTCACTGTCTCGGGATCGACTATCCATGGATTCGGCGAGGCTGGGCGTTTTCACGTCAGCGGCGGTACAGCAATGAAAAACAATACCTATTCCATTTCTGATTTCTGAGGTTTTGGAAGACGTTTTTCTACATTCATCCATCGTTAACGAACACATTACTGACATTTTTCCTACCATCGCAGGCTGTCAAAAATCCTCCGAATCCGCCTGCCGATGACACACACATTTTGCTCGAGCACTTCTGGGTTGAGGCCGGCGAATTACCGCGTATCGATCCCGAGCAAGGCAAGTACGTCGTCACACCCACTGTTCGCGGGCATCTCGCGAATTTGGCTCGGGCGGTCCTACTTCGGCGACATCCTATTCTTCTGCAAGGTCCCACGTCGAGTGGTAAAACGTCACTCGTAGAGTACCTCGCACAACGAACGGGGCACAGATTCATGCGGATCAACAACCACGAACACACGGATTTGCAGGAATACCTCGGCACGTACGTGACCGATGAAACTGGTGAGTACTCAAGAAACGCGACTATCTTTTTCGTTTCTAGCCTCTGTCCGGCCACTAGTTCGTTAGCCGTCTTCTCGACTCCATGAGAACGGGGGCTCGGAAAGTGGCCGAAAATAAACATGAACAACGGACGAGTGCATGTCGTCGAATACTGGCGTAGAAACCAGTCACCAGGACATGAACAGTTTCTTGTTCGAAACTTTTACGGTTTTCGCTCTGTTTTGGTCATCGACTGACGTCTACTATTCTTTTCTCACTCCAGGACAACTCGTATTTCAAGAGGGTGCTCTTGTACAAGCCGTCAGGAAAGGTTACTGGGTCGTTCTCGACGAACTCAACTTGGCACCTACAGACGTGCTTGAAGCGCTCAATAGACTTCTTGACGACAATAGAGAGCTGTTCGTTCCTGAGCTTCAAGAGACAATCAGGCCTCATCCACACTTTATGCTGTTTGCCACACAAAATCCACCAGGCGCGGTGTACGGCGGCAGAAAAGTGCTCAGCAAAGCCTTCAGAAATAGATTCATGGAATTGCACATTGGTGATATTCCGGATGACGAGTTGAAGACTATTTTGAACACAAGATGTGAGATTGCTCCGTCTTATTGTGTCAAGCTCGTGGAAGTGATGCGGGAGTTACAGCGCCGACGTCAAGGTTCGCAGGCGTTTGCGGGGAAGGATGGTTACATCACCGCTCGTGACCTGTTCCGCTGGGCTAACAGACAGAGTACTGGCTACGAAGCACTCGCAGCAGATGGCTTTAGAGTGCTTGGTGAGAGGTTACGTAGTGATGTAGAGAGGCAGTCGATACGAGAAGTGCTTGAAAAGTGCTTGAAAGTACCACCTCTGGACGAAACGACGCTGTATGCGTCTGCACAGGAAGGCGTCCTTGAGAACAGTGTCTCTTCTGCCGCAAAACAAGCCGCAAAACTCGACGGTTTAGATGCCGCTGACGCCGCAACGTTGGCTCAGACGATTGCGTGGACGCCCGCGATGAGAAGATTATTCGCTCTCGTTGAGGGATGCATGAATCACAAAGAGCCTGCGTTGCTTGTCGGCGAAACCGGCTGCGGTAAGACCTCAGTCTGCCAGCTTTTGGCGCTCCTTCGAGGGCAGCGTCTTCGCATTCTCAACTGTCATCAGCACACTGAGACGAGTGATTTCATTGGAGGTTTTAGACCCACACGAACCTCTGAGCGAAAGGAAATGCTCAAGGATGGAAAGACTGCTGCTCCGTTCGCCTGGGAAGACGGCCCTCTCATTAAAGCGATGAGAGACGGTGACATTCTTCTCGTCGACGAGTTGTCTCTGGCGGAGGATTCCGTCCTCGAACGTTTGAACTCTGTCCTTGAACCAGGGCGGTCAATCACACTCCCAGAAAAGGGTGGTGCGGAAGTTGAAGAGCTCACTGCGCATCCAAACTTTCTCATTCTCGCTACGATGAATCCAGGCGGTGATTTCGGTAAAAAGGAATTATCTCCCGCTCTTCGAAACAGATTCACCGAAATATGGATTGGAAGCGTCGGCAAGGCGAATGAGATGGAGAGAATCGTCGCAAAGCGACTGTCTGAACCTTCTCTATTAAACTTTGCCAAACTACTCGCCGAATTTTGGGAGTTTTACCATGAAAACGCCGGTAGCTCGGCGGCTCGCGCCGCCTTGGCGGTGCGCGATATCATAGGTTGGGCGAATTTCATTCGCGAAATGACCGACGTATCTCGTCGAGCACCGCTCGCTCCTGCTGACGCGTACGCGCACGGCGCGTATCTTACTCTCCTCGATGGTCTCGGTTTGGGCTTAGGCATGCCTGAAGAGGCGGCGAGGCAAGTAAAGGCGAAATGCTTGAGCTTTTTGCACAAGCAGTTACCCACACAGGTATGTTCGTTCGACTCGACTCAATTTTTTCGACGATTGGATTGGAAAGGGTGCGATGATGTTTCGTTGTACCTGGTAAGTTTCCGAGCTCAGGCATTGAGAGACGACATTCTCACAACACTGAGCATCCTTTGCGATCCAAGATTTCTTTCACGATGCGCGTTCAGTTTTCACACGCATACGTACTGACGACGGCAACAACAAATGCAGGAACACGCGGCTCTCGAGTACGCCGCCGCACCTGAGGGCGCTGACGATACAGAATTCGGGATTGATTCAACTGGCTTTTTCGGGCTGTCGCCGTTCAAGATACCTTGCGGTAACCAAACGATTAAACAGGGCGGCTTCGCTCTTTCGGCACCTTCGACGAAGAAGAACGCGGCTCGAATCATGCGCGCAATGCAACTGAACAAGCCGATTCTTCTAGAAGGGAGTCCTGGCGTTGGCAAGACGTCCATCATCTCGGCACTCGCGGCTGCGTCAGGGCACAAGCTCGTTCGTCTCAACTTGAGTGAACAGACAGACATGATGGATTTGCTCGGCGCAGATCTTCCTGCAGCGGGTGGAGGCGCAGGAGAGTTTGTGTGGTCTGATGGCGCATTCTTGGCTGCCTTGAAGGCGGGTGACTGGGTGCTCTTGGACGAATTGAACCTCGCACCACAACCTGTTCTCGAAGGCTTAAACGCTGTTCTAGATCATAGAGCCGAAGTGTTCGTCCCAGAACTTGGGCAAACGTTTAGGTGTCCGCCGACGTTCCGCGTGTTTGCGGCGCAAAATCCTGTACAAGAGGGTGGCGGTCGTAAGGGGTTGCCTAAATCGTTCTTGAACCGTTTTACTCGAGTTCACGTCGAACCGATGTGTGCCGAGGATTTGAATCACATTTCTCGAGCGCTACACCCTGGTATTCCGGCGGAGAGCGTGTCGTCGATGGTCCGATTTAATGCGACTCTCGCCAATGCGGCGAGTACGCCAGGAGGTTCTTTCGCGCGCGCGGGCTCTCCGTGGGAGTTCAACCTCAGAGACATTCTGCGATGGTGTGATTTGGCTGAGAGATCGACGACGCTCCCGTCCGATGTGGCTGTTGAACGTCTGTTTGGTACTCTATTCGTGCAACGTTTGCGCAACAACGAGGATCGAGATCAATGTGTAAACTTTTTTGAGGATGCCTTCGGCTACAAACCTCCTGTAGTGCCGCAACGACAAGTTTTCATCGAAGAAGACATGTTGTGTGTAGGAGACGCGCGCATTAAGTGCGGAGAAACCAAAATAGCTGAATGGGGCGACGCCGATCTCGGCTTAATCCCGGGCCAATTTGCGGTTGTTGAAACGATTGCGCATTGCATTCAGCGAGGGTGGATGTCAATTCTTGTCGGCGGTGCTTCGTCGGGTAAAACAACTATAGTGCAATTACTGGCGTCATTATCAGGCAATAGGCTGCGCCAGGCAGCGCTGACTGCAGCTACTGATACGAGCGAACTCCTCGGATCGTTCGAACAAAGAGATCCAAGTCGTGACAGAGCGGACATTGAAGATAGCTTATTGTCCGCCCTGAAGGACGCCTCGAGCAAAAAGACCACATGGTCAAACATCGATCGCGTGGAAAACGCGTGGAGATCGTGGGAAACGTACAAAAGCACCATGAAGACGAGCGTGGACATGACCGGTTCCGACTCGTTCAACTCTCTTGTAGCGGTGGTCAAGGCTCTTGGCGATATCGATGACGGGTCTCGATCGGTGGACTTGATGAAGCGTATCGAAGCCCTCGGGCGATCTGCGTGGGCCCCGGGCCCCTCTCCGGATGCAGGTCGTTTCGAGTGGGTTGATGGCGTACTTCTTAATGCCGTCATCAATGGTGAATGGATCTTGTTGGAGAACGCAAACTTGTGCTCTCCCACAGTACTCGATCGTCTGAACCCGTTGCTGGAACCAGAGGGATTCTTACTTGTGAACGAGTGTGGTCTTATTGACGGACAGCCGCGCATTATAAATGCGCATCCGAACTTCCGCCTATTTCTGGCGATCGACCCCAAGCACGGGGAGGTTTCGCGAGCGATGCGCAACAGAGGCGTTGAAGTCTTCCTGCTTCCGAGCGGTACGGAAGACGGACCATCAAAGGATGTTGGACTGCCCCAGCCTTTGTATGCACCGCCTGCTTCGGTCAGCATGGCGGACGACCTCAAAAAAATACTTGAATCGATAGGCGTTCCTGGCGGGTTTATTCAAGGCATGATGGTGCGCGCACACACGACTTTGGGGACGTTTTTGTCAAAGCCTGGCATGAAGGATATCTCCTCACGGGACATCTCGGAGTGGTCAGCGCTTACGCTAGAGTTGCTGGCGCGTGGGCACGACGCGTACGTCGCTTTAGCCACAAGTTGGAGTCAAGTGTACATGCGCGGTGAATCCAACGCAGAGATACGAGACGCCGCAAGCGCCGCATTCAAATCGGCGTGCGTGTCGTCCTTCTCTTCCTTGTTAGCCATTTCTAAAGGTGGACATGGAGAAGAAGACGATGCCCTGGCGCACTCGGTGCTCTTTCAACCGATGAACTGGCCCTTCTCAAGCATAATGCACGAAATGCTCGTGTATAATGCACACAGCGTCGAGAGCAGAGACCGGGCACAGACGGCTCTATTTGAGGGCATTGTTTTGTACTGCGCTGGGCAAGTTGTTTCCGGGGACGCCGTGTACGCGCTCTCACCTGTGGTTGCGACTGCCCTACCGGTCGCCGTGAACATGCACCGAATCGGATATGAGAACGCGGCGGTGTCTAGACGCGACCCTCCCGAACGAGTCATCGCGGCGTTGAGGGCGACGTCTATGCTCATGCTAGACACCGCGGTGAGAGTTCAGGATGAGAAAACGTTCAAGGGCCTCGTCTTGAGGCTCACGGCTTTCAATCGAGTGTCCGGTATCACGAGCGTCGCTTTCGTATCTGACGAACTCTCTGCGCTTTTATGTGCGTTGCAAATGCTAGAAGAATATCCAATCACGCGTTCGATGCTTGCCGTTGACTTTTCATGGCGTTCTATGGTTGTGAGAGGCGTACTGCACAAGGCTAGAGTTGAGCTGCACGCACAATGCGCAGCTGACGTCTCCGCGTCTCCAAAGGCATCTTGCATGCAGCTCTCTGTCTGGCGTAGCCACGATCAAGTCGCTAGAAAACGCGCAGCTCCCGTGCATCCATGTGTCGATGTGCTGAGCGTACTCTTGGGAAGTTGCGCTCAATTTGAAGAGTCGCTTCTTCAGCAAATGTGCGACTCGAAGGGATCGTCACAAGACCTCGCATCTGTCAGAGAATTTCAAGATTGGAGACTTCGACTCGAACACTTTTCGATGACTTCTCGATCCGACTTATTCAAGGTTGACCCCACGTCTGGTCTGATTGCGTCGCCCGATGCGATAGAGACAATAGCTGTAGTCTGGCTGAAACTCCGTGAAGCGCTCTCGCCTTTGCTGCAACGTGGCGAAACGAGCTCTCTCGATTTATGCGTTCAGCAGGTCAACCAAGCGTCCAAGCTTATGGATGATGCGCTTGAAATTCCAAAGGGCAAGCCCGTGGATCCACTTCTTTGGAAGCACGCTGGTAGACCGTCGTTACCGAGGACTACCAAGTTACTGGATATGGAATTGAGCGTTCGGGAGATTTGTCACGCCTTGCAAGTTCGGGCGAGTTTCGCCGCAGACGTGCAACAAATGATCTCGAGACGAAACTTTGGCGGCGAGACAACCCTGGATCAATCCATCGTCTCCGCAGCGTGCGCAGCTCTGGGCGCCGGTGTTGGACTTCGCGCAGCCGCTCTCGAAGGTTTGTGCTTCTTTGCGTGGACACACATCAATCCAGACAAGGAGATGTCGACGAGCGAAGGCGACATTGAGCTCGAAGCCAACGAGATTCCGAGACTCCTTGGAATTAAGTGTGACGACAGAGCTAGAGCATCTGGTGTTGACACCACAGCTTCGATCGAAGAGGAGGAAAACCAGCTTCAGCAAAACAGACACATCTCTGATTTGCCAGCTCAAGAACTCTTCAAGTCGCTCGACAAGGAAGACCCTTGGCGCGTGGGAGTCACTGGAGATGTCTTTATCCCATCGTATCCGCCGATGGGTTTCCCAGCCTGGTCGTTAAAGTGGGAGTCTATCGTCCGGTTGCACTCCACCCTGAATCCAATCTCTGAGCTTTGGTCGATCAGCTCTCAACTGAAGCTTCTCAGCGTGCTGACGGCTCAACTCGTGTGCAACGAAGTCGACGACTCAAATATTGAGCGAATCGTCGACTTGGAAGGCGCAAAGCTCATCGCTCAAAACCTCGCTTTCGGAATCGCAGTCTCTCCACGATCCCCAGCAGACTTTGTTGGACATCGGCATTTGCTTTGGTTGTGCGCAGACTCGTCAAATTCGAGTTCCTTTGACAAGTTGTCTGGGCTTCGCGAGAACCTTCACGACATGTGGATGCGCTGGCATGCGGCGCAATGGAACAACTCTATTGACGCCGTGCCGACATCTCTTTTGTCAAGAGGGAAGAAAGACGACGAGTATGAGAATCCAATTCTGAGCAAATGGACAACTGCATCCGGAGCAGCTCGGTTGGAGCGTGCGTCGGCCACCACCCACGCAGCAGCTATAGTCGCCGACGCAAATATTGGGTGTGCCGAACGTCTGCCTCGTATGGTGCAACTTCGCGCGGCATCGCGTTTGTTGCGATTCGAACAAGACGACGCTATAAAATCGTCTCGCGATGATTGGCTTGCGCTCAGCAGCTTAACTTCTCAGGTATTACTGAGTCATCAGGTGTTGCTCACAGAAGTGAACAGGCACGAAGAGCGCGATGCGCTCGTTGGCGCGATCGGCGCTTTCAGCGGTAGTGTCGTAAACGCCCAAGCTGCCGAGGCGACGCGCGCATTGACACAGTTGAAGGATGCCTGTGCGCCTCTCTTTGAACTGTACGTACCGCTCGAAGAGATGCGTGAGTCCGTGGTGTTCCCTCTTCTGGAATGCATTTGCTCTGGCTCGACCAGTAAGGATGTCATGAAAACCGCAACGCTCGCCGGTGATGCCGGAGCGCGAGACAGAACACGTCGTGGGAAGGCTTGGGGATTGATTGGTTTGCTTCGTTTGAATCTATTGCTTCCGAATGGACTGTCCGACCCGGCAGTGATAGTGCGCACTGAGTTGTGGCATTTGCAAACAACGATGGAGCACGAAATTGAACCGATGATCGGTGTCCAAAGGTGGTGTCAGAGAATGCCTTCGGCTCCATCCGTCGAGGATGATGCGCTCGCATTTTATGAAAGCTGTCACCGCACATTGTCTGAAAAGGGTGATAAGTTGAGAGCTCTCGCGCTGCCGAGACCAATTCCATCGCGGTGGGCTGCTCTGCGCCGAGAAGTCTTGCAATTCCGCCAAGGCCTCGGCGCATCACAACGACTGCTCGACTTGCTGGATCGATGCTCCGCTGTCGATGTGGACGACTCAATCATCATGGAAGCGGAAACGTGGCTTGGATCGAGCGCTCAATGGAGTGCGCGCCTAGGTGAAGAGTACAAGGCGTATCGCGACATGACGCAACCGCTCCAGTTGGCCATCTACGAACTGAGAAGGGGTCTCTCTCTAGCTGCGGACGCAGCCAAGGCGCGCACGAAAAGGAAGAGTGAACTCGTTGCCGCCGCTGCAGCTCTATTCTCTTTTCCAACGATTGTCAACTCTGCATTTGATGGTTCCGTGGCGCTCATGCTGAGCGAAGATCGCGTGCTCAAGGCGCTGAGTTCGGCTGAAAACGCCGCGGCAGCGCACCTGCCGTTCAACACGAAATCAGGCGAACTTGAAATCAGTGCGCTTCGCGTCGCGTTGACGAGTGCGCTCACCGAGGCTCGCCGCGAAGGAGCACTGAGCGTGAAAAGTTGGGAGCGTCTCAGCAGGTGTTTCCACACTTTCTCCGCGTTGTACGAGAGTTGTAGAGAGGAGGATATTGAAGCCGAGAGGTTGGCCACTGAGGTATTCAAGCAAGCCACAAAGGGCCCAACATCCTTCGAGGCGAATGAAGGCAACGATGAAGAAACCGAAGAGCGAGCCTATCGTATCGCGTTCAAAGATTTTGCGTCTGATTACTCCGATTTCAAAGAACTTCCTGACGGACCCTTGATGTTAGAGCACGACTGCGTCGAGGAGACTGACACGAAGGAAGACGACGCTGAAGACGAGACCAACATTACTCGTGCCGCACGTGTCGCCGGTATTCTTGAAGGTGAATTAGCCGAAGAGCTCGTGAATATCCATTACGCTGCATTGACGACGCTTCAAGGCGCGCCCATCCATGCGGGTGGAGACTCAACCGTTGAGCAGGAGCGCATCGTTCGTACGACTCGATTGGAGAAGTACGGTAAATATGTACGCAATTTGAGTCACGAGGAAGCGCAGCGAGCGTCCGAATTTGCGCGCGCGTATGACACGGGGATCGCCGTGCTCAAGGCGAGTCAGCTCGAATTACCATCGACCGTCGATTACGCGTCAAGACTTGGACATTCTCTGCGCATAGCGTTGGAGCATTCCGCCGTGTCAAAACCCGCTCTTTCAATCGACGCAATGGGTACATCTCCCTACTCGTCACAGACAACGCCTGAGGAAGAGCAAGCCATGCAAGAGGTTAAGAAGCGTTCGAAAGCCGAACTCGATGAGGATGCGGCAGCAGATGCTCTAGATACCGAGCTGACTGTGGGCGGTTGCCCTGGCGAGATGGCTCTCATTGTGCCCCCAGTCGCGGCGGCACGACGAAGATTGACAGTGCTACTCGAAGAATGGCCAGATCATCCTTTGCTCACCCAGTTGGCTGCCATCTGTGATCGCATGCTGGCGTTACCACTTCTTGGTCCCGTGAAGGCGGGTTTGACTGGTATTGAGTTGTTGCTTGCGCGCGCTCAAATATGGGAAGAATCTGCCGCTTCTCACACGTCACTCAAGGCTGAACTGAACGAACTCGCCAAGTTGGCGCTCCGTTGGCGGGCGAGAGAACTCAGAACGTGGCCTCGATTGCTCGCTCGATGCAGTGAGCGGCATGCTTCGAGAGCCAAGCGCACTTGGTTTGCTCTTCACCGACTTTTGAATTCCATGAAATCTGACTCGCTGCTGAGTGGCGAAGAGGATGTCAAGGACGTGGAAGACGCTGCTGATTTGGAGAAACTGCGCAGCTTGACAGTTGCCTTGGAAGAGTATTTGCAAGCGTGCACTCTCGGCGAATTCCACACTCGTCTTGAGCTCGTGTGGTGCTTCTACGCCGAGATAGATGTTGAAATCCGAGCGGCAAAGGCGCGCGGCGCGAGAGTGATGAAGCAAGACGCGGCACTTTGCGCGATTATGTACAACGTGTGGCGTTACTACGCGCAGTTTGAAGACGTGATCGATAAGCACATCGACTCGATCCGAAAGCCGTCCGAGATCAAGCTCAGGGATCACGCCAAGCTTGCCAAATGGGAAGATCGGGGGTATCACGCGATGAAGGTGCAGGGCGAAGCGAATCAGAGATCTTTGCACAAGTTTGTGCGGGCATTTGATACCGCGTTGAACGGTCTTGTTCTTCCAATCTTGGAAGCCGCAGCCGCTCAGACGGGATTCAAGGATCTTTCAGCCGATATTCCGCTGCAACACGACGGCGCCAAGCTATCGCGAGATGAATTGGCGGCGGTGCATCAAGCAAAGCAAGCAGAAATTGACACCATGCGTGAGGCTGAGCTTGCAGAGCTCAAGTCTCAGAGGGATCAATGGATGACTATGAGTAGCGAAGCGAATAAACTCACCGTATCGGGGATGGAATCATCCGCTCGAGTGTCGCAGTCGGTTGCTCCTGAGTTCCGCGTGGCGGCTATGAGTCAAGACGAAGCGTCGTATCAATCGCGATTGCCAGCTCTAGTGAAACGCATGGGCAAAATCCTCGGCGAGGCATTGAATGGCGAAGAAGAGCACGATGTTCGCACGGCGGGAGCTGAATCTCTCGATGACTTTGCTGTCACCATCGCGCAGCGCTCTCAATCTCTTCGAGAAGATAAGGCGGCCAAGAAGGCCATCAAGCGCAAGGCTTTGCAAGACTTACTCAAAGCCTTGCCCGCCATGGGTATCAAGCACTCGCGCGCCGCTGTACCGGTTGAATATCGAGTCGCGACGTCGTGGTTCGCGGAGGAAGCCATGCAAGCTCCGCGTTGTTTGGATGCGATAGGAGTCGATTCCGCGATTGCGTTTGCCGATGCTGACAAGTATTACTTCCGGTCGATGGCGCGCATTCAACGTTTGTGGTTGATGCGAACGGCGCACAACCCAGATCTCACTGGACGTGAAGTCGAGATTTCCATCTTGTCTTGCGAACATTTGCTTCACATCATGCGTATGCAGCGTAGGACTATCATCGCTGCCGCCGCCGCTGAAGCGGATATCGACGCTGCGTACAAATGTCTATCTGTGTTGAAGGCGGATGCCGAATTACCATCTCAGCGATTCACTGAGTCGTGGCTCGTGGAACAAAACGCTCTCATCGAACGATTCGGTGCGGCATGCTTGGACGCGAGTCTCATCAACAGGGCTGTTTCAGCGGCCGAAACAATCGATACCGTCAAACCGATGACGCCCGGCGTACAAAAGGCTCTCATACAGTGCAAAGAGTTGGTCTCGCGGGCAAAGCAACGACTTGGTGCGTTCCTCGCGTGCACTTTGCGAGATACCGATCTCCGCGTGGGACATGGTGACGTTTCCACCGAGGCGTGGCGAAGCAATGTCATCGCTTCTGGCGCTGCTTTGGATGCCATCAAGGCAAACTTCGCTGACTTCAAGTCGATGAGCGCGACGTTGGATCGAGTGTACGCAGAGTCTGAGAAGCGCCTGTCGACTGGAGAAGTGGGCATGCACGGCGCAAATGCACTTCCTGGATGGGCCTTCATGCAGTCAATCATCGACGCTGACGCCACGGCGATGGAAAAAGACTTTGCATCGGGTGTGTTACCTACGGGCGAACGCGTCGCGGGTGATGTCGGCGTCGCCCAGACGCGACTCGTAAACATTCGCGATAACATTGAAAGCTTGATTCAATCCACGCTCATCTGGGTGCAAGACGTCGATAAAGCGTCCAAACCAATCATGGTGAAGCGCGAGTTCGTAACCGAAGGGCAAGAAGAGGAGGAAGAGGCTGAAGGGACCATGTTGACGTACGAAGCGGCGGCGGGTGGCGCACTGAGCACCACACGCCTCGCGCGCATCGTCGATTCCATTTCCGGCGTCATTCGTGAAGTGAGAAGTTTAACCGATGAAGCTCACGCTGACGAAAAGAGGCAAGTTCTTCCGCTCGTCACCGCTCGCATTGCTGAAATCACACCACTTCTTGGGTTGTTGCGAAGCGCTGTGCGACGCGTCTTGAGCGATTACGTCGACTTTCACAAATCGACATGTAAGCTCGAATCCGTCCTCACCGCTTTGTTCCTAGGACTCTGCGCAGAAGGTTTCTGCATACCGCCCGAGGAGGCTGAAGGGGAAGCCGGCGGTGGAATGATGGATGATCAATCTGGCACGGGCATGGGTGCCGGGGAAGGCAAGAAGGATGTCGCCGACGAAATTGAAAACGAAGATCAAATCATGGGCATGGAGGATCTCGAAAAGCAAGAGGAGGAAACCGACCGAGGTCAACAGGAGGATGACGAAGGCGGCATCGAGATGCAGAACGATTTCGAAGGCGTGATAGAAGACGTGGAAAAGCTAGAGAACGAGGACCAAGACGATGACGCCCAAGAGGAGGAATTCGAAAAGGAAATGGGAGAGGATGGTGAAGACGGAGACGTCGTGGACGAACGCATGTGGAACGACGAAGACGACGAAAATGACGAAACGAACCAAGGTCCGGAAAAGTACGAGGAAGGATCTGGAGTTCAAAACGATGATAAACAAGAGACGGAGACTCGCGCGGCTGAAGAGGAGGAAGATGACGATAAAGCGCCGAAGAAGGATCGTGGCGCCGAGGACGACTCTGGCAAGGATCAAGGCAAAGACGAGCCGGATAACGACCAATCGACCGCGCCCGAAAACGACGACGACGGTCGCGTGAACGACGAGGAGATTGAAGAAAATCACGGCATGAATCCATCCAAGCCAGAACAGGAAGAGCTCGAACTCGACGAAGAAATGAACATTGATATGGATGACGTGGATGGTGATGACGACGAGTCTGCGCGAGACGAAGACGCCGAAATGCTGGATGAACCTCAAGAGGACGTCGGTGCAGAGGAGCAAAACGCGCAAGCGGAAGGCCAAATGCAAGACGACGGCGACGGAGGCATCACCGAGGACACCATGGACATTGACGAGAAGGATGATGATGAGAGGAATGAAGACGACGAGCTCGCCACTGACAACCTCAGGGATGACGCCATAGCCGCGGACAGTGGCGAGGATGACCAAGGCGAACAAGGCGGACCGCAAGGTCAAGGTAGCGGCGGCGGTGGCGACCAAGATAACAACAACGCGCAGGGACAAGGCGGCGAAAATGGCGCGAACGCCCGAGGCACCGAAGGTCAGGGTGAGGATGAAACCAAGGCGCGAGACGCCGCCGCCGCGGCGGATGTCCAAGAGTCTGACGCGCCCGACGGTCAACTACCTCCGCCGCAGTCTTCGACGGATATACCCAGCGCAGGTGCGGATGGAGAAGGCACCGGCGCGGGCGCGAGCGGAGGAGAAGGCATGATCGCGCCGATGAGCGGTGGCGCCGGTGGCGACCAGCAAAAGAACCAACCGCCGCAGAAACAACAGCGACAGGATGCCAATCCGCATCGCTCGCTTGGCGACGCCTTGAAGAGTTGGAAGGATAGACTCAACGTCGTCGGCGACGCATCGGAAGACAAGGATAACCGCGCCGATACCGGTGGCGCGGACGACGGTCCGATGGGTAACGAGTACGAGTTTGAACGCAACGCGGATGAATCTGGCGACGCTGGTGATGACGGCGACAGAGGTGGAATTCAGACGCTCGCCGACGCCACCGAGGAGCAAGCGTTGCAACACAGTTTAAAGGAGCAATCTGACGCCGACGAAAGAGACGCCGACGACGTGGATTTGACTCAAATGCAAGACGACGGAAACGTCACCATGCCTGAAGAAGGAGACCAAAAGGGCGGCGAAAACGACGACGACGACGAAGGTCGTGAGAAGACGGGCAAGGCGGCGCAGCATCGCAAGAAGGATTCTTCCCTCACAAAGAAGGATGTCAAACCCGGTGATGCGGCTCCTGTCGCCGGCATAGATGGCGAAGAAGTCGAAGACGACGCCATGGATGACGACGAACGCGTCATCGGTGAAGGGGAGTCTGGTGAGGAGTCAAAGATTGCGCTGCAACTCGAGAATACGTCTCTCAAGCAAATGAGCGAAGCCATGCGCGAACTCACCGCCGACGACATTGAACAAGCGCGCGTCGAGGCTGAACAAAGCCTCACCAAGTGGAGAGAAAAGTCTTCAAACGACAAGACTAATGAGGCGAACGCGCAAAATTTGTGGAGAAAGCTCGAACAACTCACGACGGCGCTCTCGGCAGAGCTCGCGGAGAAGCTTCGCTTGATTCTCGAACCCACGCTCGCCAGTCGCCTCCAAGGCGACTTTAAGACTGGGAAGAGATTGAACATGCGTAAAATCATTCCATACATTGCCAGTGACTTTAGAAAGGATAAGATTTGGCTGAGACGTTCGCGTCCTTCGGCTCGAAAATATCAAGTCATGTTGGCCATTGACGACTCGCGATCGATGGCTGAGAACCACTGTGGCCACATCGCACTCGAGTCGATGGTTCTCTTGGCTCGCGCCATGGCGCGTTTGGAGGTTGGCGAAATAGGCGTCGTCGGCTTTGGTGCCGGCGCGAACGCCGTTCGCACGCTACATCCCCTCGGGGCCCCGTTCACCGATCAGGAAGGTCCATCCTTGGTGAGCAAGCTCTCCTTTGCAGAGGACAACACGCTCGCCGACAAGCCAATGGTGCAGCTCCTCGAAACCATGTCTGCGCGCTTAAGCGTCGCTCGCGAGCAGATTCGCGGTGGAGGAACAAAACTTCAACAACTCGTGCTCATCATCGCCGATGGGCGTTTCCACGAAAAGGAGGCGCTTCGCCGATGCATGCGCGAGATGGGCGCGCAGCGAGGCTTGCTCGTCGCCTTTATCGTTTTGGACAATCCAAAGAATAGCTTGCTCAACATGCAAAGCGTATCCTTTCAAGGCGGAAAACCCGTCATGAAAAAGTACTTGGATTCGTTCCCATTCCCATTCTACGTCCTCGTGCAGGATGTATCGCAGCTTCCGGCGACAATCAGCGACTTGTTACGTCAATGGTTTGAAATGGCCGCGAGCGACTAGGTAGTACATTTAGCGAGAGGCAAACGTTGGCAAAGCGGTAGACTTTTATTGTTTGTTTCATTTGTGATATCACACGTGGTAGCGTTACAGTGGATGGATGGTCTTTGAACAAGTCTTGTTGCCCAGTGCCCAGCAACAGTGAGAAAAAGTATAAGTGTGTTTTGTTTTCGCGCGCCCGGGGCGGCGGTAGGGGTTGGCGACGACGTCGCGAACGACTACGGTGCGTACATTTACATAATCACGCACGCGTTCTTGACCGAACGCGACTTGGTCGAGTTCGGCTCCGTCATCGGCGGCGTCCCGCTGGTTCGCATCGGCGAACCCATCGGACTTCCCCCGAAATGGCTCGGACTCCTCACCGGCGGCAGCTCACCGTTCGCTCTCAATTCCTCAATCATTTGTCGCGCCAGCGGCGACAACGGCGGCGAACGAATAACACCCGATTTCGTCGGCGTCGACGCGCATCGCCACTTATCCTTCAAATCTACGTTGGTCCGCGTTTGAAGCGCCTCGCGAAATTCCGGGTCTCGCTTAATCATTTGCCATTTGCCTGATGGATGAAAAGAGGACGAAAACAACGTCAGTCGCACATCGACGCGCGCGCGCTTTGCACCAACAAAGCCCTACCGAGGGTTGTCGCGCGCCCACCCCGCGGGCGCAAAAAAAATGACAATTCAGCGCGCGCACCCACCTAATCCGTATCGGTCCACCCCGCGAACGAGCGCATCCTTCTCGACCTCGGTCCACGTCCGGTATCCCTTTCGGCTCTTTTTCCTATTCTATCGTCGCATTCGTAAAACCGTGCACGCATTCGTGCGCGTCAGTCGATGCGACCGAGTCCGTTCGCGCACCCAAAATGTAGGGGAATTTCAGGGGATTCGATTCGATGCGCGCGCGCGTCGTTTAAAACGCACCAACGTCGTCGCTTTGGACACGGTGCCCATGTTCACCAGCTCATCGCGTCCCTTGACCATGCGTTCTTTCGCCGTCTTCTTCGCCATCCCTCTCGTCACGCGCGCGCGCCTCTTCGTCCTCTCTGGCTTGGCAGTCTCAATCAGTCAATTCCTCTATCGTCGCGCGCGCGCCACTGAAGCGACGACGACGACGACGAGTTTGACGTTCCCGCGCGTCGCGTCGTCCAGTTGTCTTCTGGGCTGGTTAATTACGTAGTGTTTACCCATATACTATGTATAAAAGATCCATATTCTTCAGATATATGTGTGTGTGTGATTCCGAATCCGCAATCGGATCGAAAACGGGTTCGGGTCGCGGTCGCGGTTTCGAGCCCCTCTCTGTGTGTCTGTTTCTCCTGGTTTTGGAATTTGTGGATGGAGTGGAAGGGAACGAGAGGGAACGAACGGTGACTACCGACGGCATATCGGCACACGACGGAGACGGCGAGGGAAAAAGCACGCGCACGCACGCACCGCGCACGGATTTCTTCTTCTTCTTCCAATCCTTTCCGACACGTCTCGTTCGTTCTCTCGAATAAAATCAGCTTGAATTTATTTGCATTCATCATCGTCAACCAGCACGGATGATTTCGACGACGAGTTTGACGACGTCGGGGTTGAGCGCGCGCGCGGTGAACGCGACGACGCGGATTCGGGATGCGAGAGCGACGAAGCCGACGAAGATGACGACGACGCCGACGCGTCGCGGTGAGGTACGTTACATTAAAACGCGACGACCGACGGACGGACGGACAAGATGAGTGAAATGTGGCTTCTTCGGTTGAGGGAAAGCGTATCTTTTCGCTCCGATCGGGAAATATCCACATTCTGTGCACTTTCGCGAACGGCGCGAAACGACGCGAACGACGGATGATGCGATGGATGTCGATCGTCGTCGTTCGGTCGCGGTTCGGTGCTTCGACGCGCGTTCGTTCGTTCGTCGCTGAACGAACCGAACCGAACGGATCGTGCATTCAGATGGTTACATGGACGACGGCTCGAATCGCGGATAAGACGGATGAACTGACGATACTGTTTACCCATATGTTTTGATTCTTTCTCCAATGAACAGACGCGCGCCGCCCTCTTCAACTTTGGTGGAAAGTCTTCCGGCGCGGCGGGTAGCTCGACGCAAAAGGCCAATGTTAAGGGTTACAAGGATGCTGGATCTGGCACGCAAAAGCGCGTGATGACCAAGCCGTTTTCGACGACGAAGAAGGTTGTGTCCAAGCCGAAGCCCAAGCCGAAGCCGATGGTCAAGGCGAAGACGATGAAAAAGGTTGTCAAGCCGATTGTGAAGAAGCCGATTGTGAAGAAGCCGATTGTGAAGAAGCCGATTGTGAAGAGGCCGATTGTGAAGAAGCCGATTGTGAAGAAGCCGATCGCCACCAAGGTGGTTCGCAAGCCGTTACTCAGCGCCAAGCCGAGACCGGCTGTCAAGAAGGCCCCGGTCCGCCGCCCGGCTCCGGTCCGCCGCGCGCCGAAGCCGATCAACACTAACTTGACGCTCCAGCAAACCGCTGATCTCGGCTACGCCGGTATCCTCGCTGGTTCCGGTCTCTTGGCTTTGGCCATCCTCCCGAGCGTCGCCGACGTCGCTTTGGAAACTATCGGCATCGCGTACACTCTCTACTTCACATACAACTACTTGCTGTTCGAAGAGAGCCGCGATGAATTCAAGGCGACCCTTGAAGACATTGAGAGCGGTACTGGCATCAATATTCCGGCCATCTTTGACGGCATCACCTCTGCTGTGTCCGACGTCACCAGCAAGGTGAACTCCTCCAGCAAGCCGAAGGCGTACCCGAAGAAGACGGAAACGGTCGTCTCCGAGTCGGCGGAGGAGTCCTCCTCCGAAGAGTAAGTGTTCAACTTTCATACCCCATTCGAACACACACACACACACACACACACACATACACACACATTCCTAGATCTCAAAAAGTGTAGTAACAACGCTGCAATGCATATCAACAAGAAAAGATAAGTCTCTGACAACGTCGCTTCGTCTATTTTATAAATGTGGATATTAAATCTCAATGCTAAGAAGTTGGCGATTACTTGGCGACGGCAGTCGGGAAGGCAGCCTTGAGGGCTTGAACGCGCGCATCCAAGTCGACAATTTTGTCCGAAGAGCCGGCAGCCTTGTCAAGCAAGGTAAGCACTTCGCCGACGTCTGGTCCTTGCATGCGGCCGGTGAGAGCAATACGGAACGGCATAAAGAGGCGCTTTCCCTTTCGTTCGAGAGCCTTACCAGTGGCATTGATGAAGTTCTTCACCGTGCCTTCCTTGACGGCGGCGGCGAGTTCACCGCTCTCGTGAGCCTTGACGATGGCGTCAACAATCGGCTCAAAGTCGTCGTCGAGAACCTTCTTCATCGCGTCATCGCCCATGTTCTCCTTGAGCGGGTAACCGAACATGGCTTCAACTTGTGGCACAGCATCTTCGACGAGCTCAATGGAATCCTTGATCATGTTCACCACGGCCTCAACCGTCGCACCGCTGGATTCCTTGAGCAAACCAGCGTTGACGAGCGCAGAGCCGATGAGGGATTCAACCTCCGACTCTGGAAGCAAGCGCAAGTGCTGACCATTCATCCAGTTGAGCTTAACCTTGTCGAAGACAGCCGGAGACTTGTTGATGCGCTCAACGCTGAAAAGCTTTTCGAGCTCATCCTTCTCGTAAATCTCTTGCTCAGTACCGTCGTTCCAGCCGAGGAGGGACAGGTAGTTGACCATCGTCTTGCTGAGGTAACCTTCATCCTTGAACTGGCCGACAGAGGTGGCACCGTGACGCTTGGAAAGCTTGGAGCGATCCGGAGCGAGGATGAGAGACATGTGTGCAAACTTGGGTAACGGAAACCCGAGCGCATTGTACACGAGGGCTTGGCGTAGTGTGTTCGGTAAGTGCTCCTCGGCACGGAGCACGTGCGTGATGCCCATCGTCGCGTCATCGACGGCGACGCAAAAGTTGTACACCGGCATACCGTTGGATCGCAGCACGACAAAGTCACCGAGCGTATCTGTGTCCCATCCAACCTTACCGCGCACCATGTCATCGATCTCGATGCGTTCACCCTCCGGGACGCGGAAGCGATACGTAAACGGCACGCCCTTATCCATCATTTCCTTCACCTCCTCTTCGCTCGCCGTCGCCCACTTACCGTAGTACTTGGGCGGCAACTTCTTCGCCTCTGCCTCCGCCTTCATCGTCTCCAACTCCTCATCGGTACAGAAGCACGGGTACACGTGACCGCTCGCCACGAGCTTTTCCGCCAACGCCTTGTAAATCTCCCCGCGCTCGCTCTGCCTGTACGGCCCGCAGGGGCCTCCGATATCCGGACCCTCGTCCCAATCGAGACCGAGCCACTTGAGATCAGCAATCATGCTCTCTTCGCTCGCCCGCGTCGACCGAGCCTGATCCGTGTCCTCGACGCGAAGCACAAACTCCCCGCCCATCTTTTTCGCGTACAGATAGTTGAAGAGCGCCGTTCGCGCCCCTCCCACGTGCAACGACCCCGTCGGCGACGGCGCAAATCTCACCCGCACCTTTCCGTCGTCGTTCACCGGAGGCGTCAGGTTCAACCCACTCGCCGTCACCGTCGTCGTCGCGCCGCGTCGTCCACGCGTCGGGCACACGCGCGTCGGTGCACCACAAAACCTCCTAAACCCGAACGCAGCTTCGCTTCTTTTCACCGCTCTCGCGCACGCCCGCGCCGATTTCGTCCCGCTCACCGCGAACGCTCGCATCGCGCTCATTCCTTTGCTTCTTTTCAACCGTGCGTGCCGCGTCACGTCGCGTCGCGTTGTGTCGGCGGCGTCGGCGGCGTCGGCAATCAATCAATCCGAAAGTGGATAACGCGGTCAGTCACACCCGTTTTGAGTTTCACCCTCTTATAGCGCTAAGTGATATTATAGTATGTCGGCGTCAAAAACGTTTATGAAACCAGTCTGACAAACGCTTTCATAACCATGCGCGCGACGCCGACGCCGCGATGGACGCCCGCGGTGGACGTCGAGCGACAGCGACGACGACGGTCGGAACATTCGTTCGGTCGGTCGGGGACGATCGGGAGGGCGACGCCGATGGAGGAGGAGACGAAGCGTCGGATGGATGGCGATGGCAGTGGTGGTGCTGCTGCTGCTGATGATGTTCGTCGAGTGTCGTCCGCGCTCGGGACTTCTTCGACGGCGATGGATGGAGCGGTGACGGAAAATGGTGATACTGTCGCGATGTCTTCGTCGTCGGAAGCGGTCGTCGATCGGGCGTTCGCGGCGATTGGACGCGGCACGGTGGGGTTCGTGGCGGCGAGCGCAGTGGCGTTGGCGGTTTCGGGAGACGGAGGTTGGGCGGATGGTGGGTTTTCTGGCGCGGCGAGCGCGCCGACGGGGGCGTGCGGTGCGCTGTCGAGCGAGCGGTTGCGCGTGGCGAGGGATGTGATGATGTGTAACCAGGAAAACTGGCGGGAGAAGTGTTTGGCCAACTACGACGACGAGGGCGGGGCGTTTTCGTACGTCGACGGACCGGGGCTCACACAGGTTAGAGGAAAGCCGGCGATGGAGCGGTATCTGAGAAATCAGTTTGATTTTTCTCGGCAATTTCTCTCTGTGGAGGAGGAGGTGTGCGAGGCGGACTCGTACGTCGCGACGTGGTCGTTGGATATGCTTCTCGGCACGGGTCCGTTGCGAAACGTGCAGGGCATCTCCGTACTGAAATTTAAGCCGGGATCGGATAAGATTGTGTACCATCGCGACTTTTTACCGGATGGGCCAATCTGGGAAAACGCGCCCATCGTCGGTCCGCTCGTGAAACTCCAGCGACAGACGTACACGAGTTGCATGCAGAGCGACGTTGGATGCGCAAAAGTTTTGGGAGGGGTGGAATAGTGAAATTTATTTAGAGAAACGGCTCAATGTATTGATATCGTAGTATTTCAAGTTCAAAGTTTAGCTATGTCAATCGTTGGCGCTCATTCTTGCCAGTACTTAGCGAGGCACGCCATGTCTAAAATGACGACATCGCCAGTCCTGTTGAGACGGATGACGCCATCCACACCGTCAACGGAGATGAGCTGGCCAGTCTCGCCCTTGGAGACGGATGCGTCTTGCTCGCTAATGACAATGATGTGTTCCTTCTTTTCAGGCTTGACCACATCCATATCGCCAGCTTTGAAAGTGTCTTCGGCGGCGTTCTTGGACACGGACTCCAACACTTCCACGCCATCGCGCATGCGCACGTTGCCAACCTTAACGGTGAAGCTAGAGCCGCCCGCACCGACAGAGGTGACGAAGCCTTGGTTGCCGTTAGACAAGCGCACGACGACGCCCGGGATGAACGGGCCGGTGTAGTCAGATGGCCAGGATGCCGACGGAGCGCTAGCCTCAGCGACAGGGGCGTCGTATCCACCCGGAGTGGCGCCGTATCCACCCGGAGTAGCACCAGTGTATCCACCAGGAGTGACACCCACAGCGCCTGGCGTCACGCCGTAACCAGGCGTCGGACCGGCAAGCGAAGCCACGTCGCCGTATCCACCCGGAGTGTAGCCACTGACGTTGCCCCATCCCGTACCGGCGGTAGAAGTGGGTTCCCATCCACTCGGCACGTGCGCTGGAGTGGCAGTTGGGTTCCAAGCGGCCTCGCGAGCCGGAGTCATACCGCCATGCATGGGCGTCATACCACCACCGTGAGCCGGAGTCATCGGGTAATGAGCCGGCGTGCGAGCACCCGGAGCGTCGTACGCGCTGGCGTAGCCACGCGGAGCCATATAAGAGTCACGTTGAGCCGCAACTTGCGGGACGTCCAAGTGCTCTCTGTTAACAGTGACGGTGCGCGCCTGCGCCTGCAATTCCACTCTGACGGAAGTTTCCGTGACATCAACGATGCGACCGACGTACCCCTTGTAAACGCCGGCGCGAATCTTCTTCGTTTGGCCGATGAGAGCATCAGTACGACCACGACCACGGCCAGCCATCGGGCGTTGTGCAGGGCGCGGGGCTTGGTGCGATGCGGACATCAACTCGCCACGCAAACCCGCGGTGTACGAGTTGGCGAGAAGCGCGTGACCAGGGGACTTCGGGGCCAATCCCGAGGAAGACATGAGCTGAGCGGCGAGACCGCCCCCGACTTGTCCGCTCTTGTTGCTACCGTGGACGACGCAGTTGCGAGCTCTGATGCACAAGATGCCGCCGTGCTCTTGAACGTGGCGCGCGCGAATCCAAAGCGTACCCTTGTAAATGTGTTCGACAGTGCCCGTGGTATCCTTGTACTTGCCATCAATTATGCGAACCATGGACTGCGGGTCAATCGTGTCCATGTGCGCGTCTTGAGCGGAGATGTTTCTGCTGAACATCTTCTTCTTCAAATCGTGAAGCTTCACCGACTTGACCTCCGGACGCTCAGGAGTTCCCGCATTAGTCATGACGAACGCGACATCCTTCTCGACACGAACGATGCAGCCGACCTCGGAACCATCGAGCATGGCGAGATCATGCAAGGCATACTCACCGAGCGTATCGATTCGCTGGGTCGTTTCGTCGCCGTCGGCCAAGTCGTGCATGAAGACTTGGAACTCCTCGTTGCTAACAGTGGAGAAGATGTGCGCTACGTCGCCCTCAACCTTGACCACCATACCCATGACACCTTCGTGCTTACCGTGGAGCACGCGGACGGTGGAGCCAGTCTTAAAGTGCTTTCTAAGTTGCTCAGGCTTGAAAGTGAGCAGCTCGTTGAGCTCCTTGTGTGACGGGTTGACAACGACGCGGCCATCCGGAGCGATGCGTTCGACGACACCCTCGAGATTTCTCAAATCACCTTCGACAACGATGACTTGATCACCCGTCATGAACTTAAGATCTGTCTTGCGCGCACCAATAGCTAGCGACATGGCGGCCAGCGCACCTCCAGCGCCCGAAGCGCCTTGGTTGTCGTCTTCCTCGTTGCCCACAGCAAACTTTTGCAGTTCGTCGAGCGTGGGCGTATCTGCAAGCTTGACAGTCGCCATAGAGCACGTCTTCATGTGGTAACCATCCTTAATCCTCGTCGTTCCACAGAGGATGTCGATGTAATCGTTGACTTGACGATCGAAGCGACCCTTTTCAAGGCTCAAATTCAAACGCTTTGCCTCCGCCTCGGAAAAGAGACGAGCTGGGGGACGAACTTGGGACTTCGGCTTACCTTTCGCTGCGCCAGACTCCTTATCAGCGAGGTGCTGGTAGTCGATGCGAGGCAAAAGCTTGACCGTGCACTGGTTATCTGCGTAGTTGACATCTACCACGTTGGCCAAGTCTCCCTTGTAAACGCCGGTGCGCATGCGAACCCAAGAGTCCACCTTGACGGTTTCAACCTCCTTCTTCACGACACTGATGGAGTCCACCATTTCCTTGATCGGAACCAAACGGATCGGCTTACTATGATAAACGTGTCTCATTCCCGTGAGAGCCTTTCGGACTTGATCCTCGCGTTCAGCCTCGACGTAAATGTATCCCTTGAGGTGATCTTGAGCGACACAGGACAAGATTTGCATCGGTTGCTTCCCTTGCTTGGCTAAGTTGATCGTCTTCTGCATGAGGCACACGACAGTCTCGCGTTCTTTACCAATCTTGACAGTGACAAGCCAGAGCTTCGGGTCGCGAACCGTCGGGTGCAAGGCTTGCTGATCGACACCGTCGTCCAACTCATATCTGCCTCCCGACTCGTATTGCGGTGCGGCATATCTCTCCTTGATCATGCGCTCCAACTCCTCCTCGTTCTCCATGCGATCAAACTGACCTTGATTCGCCATGCGCGCGTGCATACGTGTATCCATATCCCGTTGCAAAGCTTCGCGTTCTTCATCGTCCAAAGGCTCGTCTTCGTCACCGTCCTCGTCTTCGTCGTCGTCCTCCTCGTTCACGTCAGCCATATCATCAATAAACTCGGAACGTCTCGCGCCTGCCGTATTTTTCGACTTTTTCGACTTTTTACCAGCGCGTTCATCTTCATCATCGCCCTCCTCGGCGACGTCATCGACGAACCGGTTCCGCTTGGACTTCTTTTCCTTCGGGATCTCCGCGGCGTCTTCATCTTCATCTTCTTCTTCCTCGTCGTCTTCCTCATCGTCGTCTTCGGCGTCGTCGTCGTCCTCCTCCTCCTCATCCGCCGCCTCTTCCTCGTCGTTCGCCTCCTCCTCATCGTTCACCCCTTCGTCATCGCTTCCGCGATCGCTCTCTTCCGGTTCATCCTCGTCCGAAATGTCGTCCGGTCTCTGCAAGAGCTTTTTCCCGACGCGCTTCGTGTGCGCGCCCGCTTGCACTCGCACCATCGCGCCGACTCTTCCGCGGTCGATGCGTCGATGTCTTCCTTCTTTTGTCGATCACCCGTCCGATTGCGTCCGATCGCGCGTCTTCGCTCGGTGTCTTCCGTCCTCGACGGCGTCGTGATCTCGCGGTTCGAGGTGAATTTTCCAGGGGTTTGGGGAGAAAAGGTTTTTCAACACACCTTTTGAGTAGTGACTCGCCGAATGGCACAAGGAGTCGGCATTACAGACGAATGAAACGCCGACACACGCGGCGCCGACGGCGACCGAGACGACGCGCGGACGTTTTACACAGTGTATGGGTGATGTTACATCGATGCGAGCGCGCGCGGGCGCTCAGAGCTCGTCGTGGGGAGGGGTGATGGCGCGCAAGCGGTCGAGCCGAGGCGAAGGCGGTTTGGAAGCCGGAGCGGCGACGCCGGACCAATCCATTTGGTTCCCGGAGACATCCAGGTGTTTGAGGTTTCTGAGGGTGATGACGTTGAGGTTGACCCGGGAAGTGAGCTTGTTTTCGCTCAGGTCGAGGTGTTCGAGGAGGTGTGCCGCGGCTAACGCGCTCGGCATGGCGCCGGTGAATTCGTTCGCCTTGAGGTCCAGTCGAGCGAGCTTGGATGTCGACCAAAGCGATGGTAAATCGCCGGACAGGTGGTTGTGCGACGCGTCGATGACTCGGATGTTGTTTAGCTCGACCAAACTTTGTGGAAGTCTTCCGGTGAGTTTGTTGTGAGACACGTCCAACACCTCAAGACGCATCGTTTGACGCTCGTTTTCACCTTGATACACCCCCGTGGGTAACTCGCCCTCGAATGCGTTTCGAGAAATGTTGTAATGCCGCAGAGTCTTCTTTCGCAATACAGCACTCGGGATACCCCCTTCAAACATGTTTGAAGAGACGTCAAAGTGCTCCAAGTTCGGTAGCTTTGAAAACTGTTGGGGAATCGTACCGGCAAGTTGATTTTTCGCCACAGAATACACCCGCAACGTCTTGGGGAACTCCGTGTCGACAATCTCCCCAGATAGAGCGTTGAAGGAGACATCAAAGAGAACCCAACCGACGTTTTTCGGAAGTATCGGCAACTGACCGTGCAAATAGTTGCCGCTCACGTCGAAGAAACGAATTTTTGTCGTTGGCTCGAGGGGTGGAATTTCTCCGCGAAGCGCATTCTTCGCCGCCGAGAAGACTTCAAGGAACGGCAACTTTGCCAAAGCCGGCATCGGCCCAGACAATGAATTACTAGATATATTCAAAAGCCGGAGATCACCGAGCTGCTCGAACTCTTTCAACGGAATCTTCCCCGACAGTGAATTGTCGCTCAAATCCAACTGATGCAGCTTTGAATTCTTACGAAACAAGCCGGCGGGAATGTCCGAATACAGAGTGTTCCCCCGCACGAGCAAATAGCGCAGATCCTTCAGCTCGCCGAGCATCGCGCTCAATCGTCCTTCTAATTTGTTGTGCGAGAGATCCAATCCTTGCAGCATGCGCAGCTCATCTATGGATTGAGGCATGTCTCCGTGCAGGTTGTTTTCGCGTAAATCGATGAACGTCACGCCATACCCATCCTCTTGGCACTCGATTCCGTACCAGTGACAGTAAGACCGATCCGTCATCCACCCATCTCGCCGGTGCCACTTATTACCGTTTGTTCTCCTAAACATGTCTAACAAAGCCTGCCGCTCCTGATGCTTGATGGAATCGACGCTCAAACTTGCGCCGAAAGCTTCCCTGACTGAAGACTGCTTGAGCGGATGTCTATCCCATCCCCACATCCCTCGACCGCTCACCTTATCCTTCGTCATCTTGGACTGACCATCTTTCGCCGGCCTTTTCGTTCTTCTGCTCGCTTTCGGCGCCGATTGCGCCGCTTCGGAAGACGCCTCTTCCTCCGCCGCTCGCGTCACCGCCGCTCGAACGTGCGCTCTCGCTGCGCTCGCGTCCCGACCCTCCGGGTCAGACAACCTCGCCGCTTGCGCCTGACACGCCTCATGCATGACATCTCTCAACGCATCCAACACATCGTCGCGATCCATCACCGATCCTCGCCGCTCTAGCCCTATCTTCGTCTCGCACGCTCGCTCCGCGCCTTCGTCCTCCGCCTCGCACACCGCTCTCAGCGCCGCCAACGTCCCCAACCGAAGCACCTCCGTTGGTTCCCTGGCAAACGTCTTCGAGTACGCATCGCATGGCGACGCTAGAAGCGTCCGCATGGACTCCGGAACCGTCCTCGAAATCTTCAGAGCGTCCAAACCGTCCGCGGCTCCACCGAAGGCTTCCAGCGTCTCCTTCGCCTCGCACCCTCTATTCGCAGCCCCAACGACGAGGACGACGACCAAGGCGACGACGAGCGCGCGCGCGAGCGCGAACGACGACGTAACGCGCGATTCTCGACGTCGACGGTCCCGTCGTCGGCGCCATCCCGTCGTCGGCGCCATGGACGTTGCGGCTCGGACTGGCGCGTCCGGTGCGCCGTTCATACTGTGTGAAAGTTTAGCCGATGTGTGCGACCGTTTCAAAATCCGAGGCGTTTCCCACCAGTTGACCATTCTAATAATTTCACATAGACTTAAATCATCTGGAGTATAAGTACAATAGGTGCCACAATTTTCTGAAGACCGAAACGACGAGTCATAAATCGCAAAATCGCCCACGGGTGACTCCTTGAGGAAAGCGACGAAGTCCTCGCGCGTGAAGCGCACTCCGCCTTTTCGTGACGCACGACCTTGAAACCATGCCCTTCAACGTACGTGCGACGCCCGAGCGACGACGTCGACGCGGTCGAAAAAATACAACGCACGCTCGAGGCGCGGTGTGCGCGTAAAGTGCGGCGTAGACACCGCGCGATGCTCGGCTTGGAGACAATGCGACTGGTGGAAAGTCGCGCAGCCTGGAGAGGAGTGCGTGGAGCGAATGCGCAAGGGACTGACGATCTACGCCTGTGGCGTCTCGCGCGAACAGAGAAACATCGAAATCGGCCGCGTTGCGCTTTGCAACCTCAAGGCTGACAGCCGATACGGCAAGCTTTTGGTTATCGTCGACATCGTCGACATGAACAGAGTACGTGTGCGATCCATCGCGTGACCCTAGCGCGGTAGACCCTAAAAACGTGGGGAAGCCTCCTCGGGCGGTGTCGCGATGCGCGACCCAATCGAGGCGGTGTAAACGCGCGCGAACGTGTCTGGGTATTGTTTATACTCGTTTCGGCGCGCCGTCGCGATTGGGGCGCGGCGACGCTGTCGGCGTTGGTGACGAAGATTTCGCGCGGGGGAAGGGCTGCGCGAGCGACGCGTTGGCCGAGCGAATGCGTTTTCAAGACGACTAGAGACTGACGATGATGCTACTTTTCTTGCAACCACAGGTGCTTGTTGACGCGCCGGGTGTTAAGCGTGATGTGATCAGCCTTCGTCGTTTGGCCATCACCGACTTGAAGGTTGACATTGAACGCGCGTGCGATAAGGCTGCTCTCGAAGCGGCCGTCAAGGATGCGGACATCGCGGGCAAGTGGGCGTCGAGCGCGTGGGGCAAGAAGATTGCGCGCCGTGAAGCGCGTGCCAACCTCACTGATTTCGAGCGCTTCAAGGTTGCGCTTGCGCGCACGAAGCGCTCCGCCCTTGTCAAGAAGGCATTGGCTGCGTAATGGAGTCGTAAGCTCCCGAACGCTGTCCCTTAGTCATACTTAGAAGAGCAGAAAAATTGTCGGGTCAGGCGTGTATCAGACGCACAACTCGATGTGTTTGGCTGTAAACCAAATCCGAATTCTATAAATTACACCTCACTGTCTAATCGTCGCGTCTACCCCGTTCACTCGATCGATTTTGTCGCCCGCCGCGCCCGCCGCG
>Ga0181585_10000570_pt1 | contig 31249 bp, 29 predicted proteins | sample 071ome_29_FD_132469 | JGI IMG/M metagenome (GOLD analysis project Ga0181585, IMG submission 132469) | Coastal salt marsh microbial communities from the Groves Creek Marsh, Skidaway Island, Georgia - 071407BT metaG (megahit assembly) | ecosystem: Environmental > Aquatic > Marine > Intertidal...
GAAAATGGCCTGTTTGTTTCCCGAGCCTATGCGCAGGAACATGCTTTTAAAGATAAACACGAACTGAGTGGGCACCGCATCATCACACTGGACCCCTATATGGCCAGTGACCTGCTACCTAAAGAAATTTACGAAGGAGAAAAAGAAATAAAAAACCGGGTGAGCATTAATGATATTGAGGGTTCCATCAAGGCTATTCAGGCCGGCCTGGGGATTGGTGTCCTGCCTGTCGGTGCGCTCAAGCAAGAGCTTGAATCCGGCGATGTCATCCGCCTGTTCCCCGATGTGCCGCTATCACCGATTCATCTGTATGCCATCTATCCCAGCAGGCAATGGGTGAGCTCCAAGCTCAAGGTCTTCCTGGATTTTCTGTTTGACTGGGCAGCACGCCAGGAAGCGCTGAATCCGCACATTCACAGTTAAGCTTAAAGAGTGAGCCTCAGAGACTCCAGGGCTTCGAGCTTGCCGGCATAGCGTTCGCGTGTCAGCACATCATTGACATTGAGCAGGGCGCGCTGAAAGGCTACCTGGGCTTTTTCATACTGACCCAACTGGTAATAACTCAGGGCAATTCCCAAGTGTGCTTCATGCAGATAGGGCGCAATTTCTATTGCCCGGTTGTAATACAAAATAGCCTCATTGTAGTCATCGCTTTCATAGGAATAAGGTGCAACTTTAAACCAGTGGACCGGGCTGGGGTCATCCATGGTTGCCAGGCGCTGGCTCACCGCTTCAGCCTCCTCTTCACGACCCTGCTCGCTGAGCAGGATATGGTAATTTTTCAGCAGGGTTAATTTATTGCTGGCCTGATGGATGCCGTACTGGTAAATCTCTTCCGCTTTTGTCAGATCACCAACGCGCTTGTAGGCAACTGCAAGCATGTTGTGTGCATCGGGGCTCAGGGGATCGTATTGCATGGATTCCAGACTGTACCAGTGTGTATCGGCATAGTTACCTTCGCTGAGGCCTTGAGCTGCAATATTGCGGTAATACAGGGCAATGTATTCCTCGAAGGTTACGTTGCCGATAAAGCGGCCATCTTCACCGGGAAAATAATCAATCTTGATGCCCGAACGGGTCGTGTTGGGGTCGCTATCGTCCGGCTGGTAAATCAGGCTGCGGATATGTACGCCCTTGTTTGCCACATTGTCTTTCATTTCATAAACCGGCGAGGAGTCGATTAACTGGTATTCAATATCCAGTTCGGCCAGATTGGCCAGAGCCGTTGTCACTACCGCCAGTGACATACAGTTACCCCGGCTCAGTGCCAGCGCATCACTGGCCGTGTAGGTCTTGCTCTCATACAGAAAATTATCGGTGTTGTTGAACAGGAAATTGGCCAGTCGCAACTGGGGCTCGAGCTGTTGATTGCCAGCGCTGTTGAAATAGGTCATGAATGCCGATTCCTGCTCGGGGTTCAGGTGATGAATATCAGCCAGTTCGACAAGTGCTGGTCTGTCGCCAAAAACGGCGGGTAGCTCAGGCAGTTCATCCCAGCTGATTTGTGTATGGGTGGAATCGAGGCTGGAGCAGCCTGTGGCCAGTAATACGGGCAAGGAAAATACAGCAATCAGTCTACTGCAGGACCATGAGAAGTTACCAAACATGTTGACCTCCCCGCTGCCTGGCAGGGCCGGCGGGCCGCTACCAATGCTTTCATTGTGTATAAGCTTTCATTGTAGAAGGGTAAGCTGAATGGTAGCTGAATGAATGAAATTCTACTTATTTAACAAGTAGTTATTGATTAGGAAAGGGAGTCAAACAGGGCATTCAGGCTGAAGGAACCGCCGAAGATATAAATCGCACAGATGACACCTTCGCCAATGGAAATCCCGGTCAGGGTCTTGAGCACACTGATTCGCAGTACGCTACAGACATAGACAATCAGGTCACTGGGTACAACCGGGGTAAAGCCCCAGGCTGCAATCACGGGCATCTCTTTTTTGTGCAGCAGGGAGGTTAGTTTTTTCACCTGCGTATCATAATGCTCGTGAAAAAATTGATCGAAGCGAAGGTACCGTGCCATGTAGTAGACAATAGCCGACGAGCTGTATACCGCCAGCTGATTAACCAGGAAAAGTGGCAGGGGAGGAAAGGCCAGTATGCCAGCCAGTACAATGGGCGTTGAGGGAATCAAGGTAAATCCACGTAAAGTGGATATGATGAAATAGACACTCAGCCCCGGAATCAGGTTGCGACTAAAAAATTCACGGATGTTGCGCGGGTCAAAAAAATCAGCATTGAAAAAATAAAAAGAAAGACAAATGGTTACAAGCATCAGCCAGGTATAAAGGCCGAAAAAATTTATCGTCTCAAATTTTTCAAGCTTTTTGTTGCTCACACGCGGGCAGTTTGGTCATGTTGTAGACGAAAGCAGGCAATATGTTGAAGGGAACGAAACTGATCTCATCCATGGATTTTCCAAATACCCTTTCAATATCACCTTTGTTGCTTAAAAAATACTGGTATTGCAGATAGGTGCCACCCTCCTTCAGGCCGCCTTTAAAGCAACTGATGATGCGTTCCAAAAACTCACCGTTATCATTGAGGCGGGTGAAATTTTTCAGGGGCAGGGAAGAAATGATGACATCGTAATCTTTGTGCAGGCTTAACAAATTTGTCACGCAGCCGTTATGCAGCTCGATATTTTTATCAGGATGTGCGGCGATCAGCTCTTCCAGATAACAGTTGTACTCTGTTTTGATTTCAGAGACATGCAGCTCGGAACCATCGGCCAGCTTGCTGAGGATTTCACGGGTAAACACGCCCTTACCGCTGCCGGTTTCAAGGATCTTCAAGGGGCGTGAAAAATCAATCTTGTTAAGCATGGCCCTGACCAGAAAGCCAGAGCTGCTGACGATCAAGCCTTCTTCACGGATTTTTTTTAGTTTCTTCAGAACCACGTTTATTGCCTGTTGCTAAAGTTTTGAGATTATAGCAGTGAGTAGAATCAACTGTCAGGAATAGAGCAAGTCGTATCGTTAAAGGGTACTAGTTGTACATTGGTTAAAACGACTGTAGCATACCCAAAAGTGCAAAAAAAAAACGCTTAAAAAATAAAATAGCACTATAAAACAAGTAGATAAGAAAATTAAAAAAGAAAAAATTATGCATATGAAAAGTAAACGCTTAAACCTGTTATTTATTCTAACTCTGTTTTTCAGCTTTTCCCTATTTGCACAGGAACAACCAGCAGACAAACCGGATGTGCTGTTTATCGCTATTGATGACCTGAATGACTGGGTTGGTGTTATGGGTGGTAACAGTCAGATTAAAACGCCGAATATTGATGAACTGGCCTCGCGCGGTATGCTCTTTACTAATGCGCACACACCCGCAGCAGCCTGTCTGCCAACCCGAACGGCCATTTTGTCAGGCATGAGCCCCTTCAGCAGCGGTGTATATACCCAACTGGGTGACTGGAGAAACAACCCGACCTTTGATGGTAAAGCAACCATTCCGAGCTTTTTCCGCCAAAATGACTATCTGACGCTGGGGGCAGGAAAGCTGTTTCATGCCCACACTTACGGACTGGTGGGGTATACCGGGCAAAATGATCCGAACGGTTGGGACGCCTATTTCCCTTCCATTGATCGCTCTCTGCCCGATGAAGTGGTGCCGGCTCCCGGGCAGACCCCTGGTCCTGCAGTAGGCAATGGTATGAGTACAGGACATTTTGACTTTTTCCCTACTGTTACCACGGATGACGCGATGGGGGATGGACAGGTTACTTCATGGGTTATTGACCAGATCGAAGCGGCATCTACGGGACCTCGCTTTATCGCAGCCGGACTATTCAGGCCCCATTTACCCTGGTATGCCCCACAGAAATATTTTGACATGTATCCGGTGGAGGACATCGAGCTGCCACCGTATCTGGAAAGTGACCTTGATGATGTTCCCCGGGCCTATGAGGAACTGATTGGTGCAGAGCCGGATTTGGCGGTTGGTACAACCATGGAGTGGGTGCTGGAAAGAGGGACAAGGAAATGGCAGGAGGCCATACAGGGGTACATGGCGAGTATCAGCTTCACAGATGCCATGGTGGGAAGACTGCTTGATGCACTGGATGAGAGCGGTCGGGCTGATAACACGATTATTGTTCTGTGGTCAGACCACGGCTTCCATCTGGGAGAAAAGAATGTTTGGGGCAAAATGACTTTCTGGGAAGAAACAACCCGGGTGCCATTTATTATTGTCGCTCCAGGGGTAACTACTCCTGGTTCAGTCAGCGATGAAGTGGTTTCCACCTTGAGCGTCTATGCCACACTTGCTGAACTCGCTGGTCTGGATTTACCCGAGCATGTTGATGGCTCAAGTCTGGTTCCCCTGTTGAGAGATCCTGACAGAACCTGGGATGATGTGGCCATCACGACTTATGGGGATTATGGCAATTTTTCCGTCAGGGGTGACCGCTTTCGCTACAGCATTTATGCCAACGGAGAAGAAGAATTATACGATTTGGAAAGTGATCCAAATGAGTGGGTAAATCTGGCTGATGACTCGAATTATCAGGCGATAAAAGCATCATTGGTTGGCAGGATTCCGCCGATTGATGAACATGCCCCACCGGTTCGGGGTATAGATGAGCTTCAACAGCGACGGTAAATAAGCATGCATTTTTCCTAAAAACAACAACAAGCTTCAGTAAAAATCATTAACAATAAAATTTAATAAAAATTATAAGCCTAGGGAGAAAAATATGAGATTTAAACTCAATAAAGTTAGCACAGCTGTAGGACTGGTGATGGCAGCAAGTCTGCCCCTGGAGTCATTCGCGCAGATTGAAGAGGTGATTGTTACAGCCCAAAGAAGGGAAGCTGAAATTCAGGACGTGCCCATTTCCATCACGGCCTTTTCAGCGGAAGATTTGCAGGAAAGAAATATTGAAAATGTAGAAAACATCAATATTCTGCTGCCCAACGTGTTTATCAGAGGGGGTGGTACGCAGGGTCCAACCCAGGGTCAGTTCAACATGCGTGGCGTGCCCGGTGTTGCTGTTTACTTAGATGGCGTTGCCCAGCCTGCTTCTAGTGGTGCGCTGGCGGCAATTGTTGAGTTGGAACGGGTCGAGGTATTGAAAGGCCCGCAGGGTACCCTGTTTGGTAAAAATGCCATGGGCGGTGCCATCAGCTACGTGTCCAGAGCGCCTGCTGATACTTTCGGTGTCAGACTTCAGATGCAATACGGCAGCCAAGAGCAACGTCGAATTGCGGCTAATGTGGACATTCCAATATCTAGAGATTTTAGAACCAAGTTTACGCTGTACAACCAGGTTAAAGGTGGTTATGTCCAGAGTGGTACGCCGGGCATCATGCACGGTGATGAAGATGATACCGTCATCAGGTTCGACAGTATCTGGGATGTCTCTGAAAACTGGACTGTACGCTTTGATGTGACTGATACCCAGCGCTCGCCCAATTATGCACAGGGCGATATTCTGTTTAACGTGAATGAAAACCAGGCTATGGTGCAGAACTACAACAATAATGGCCTGGTGTTTACTGATCAGAGTGATGCGTTTGGCCTCCTACGACAATACCGAAACTCGTCAACCTATAACGGACCGGGCTGGGATTATGACGGACGGTCCTGGAATGTCACTTCGACCAGCGATATCTCGGATACGCTCACTTTCCGAGCAATATTCGGCGGCAGGGAAATTGATAACTTTAACTATGCTGACCTGGATGCATCGCACTGGCAGTTTTTTGAAATCAATAATATTTCGAAAATTTCAGAGAGCAGTGTCGAACTGCAATTGCTGGGTACTTATGAGCGATTTAACTGGGTTCTTGGTTACTACGATCAGTCCAGCGAAAATACGACGCGCCGCTATGATTGGCAGTTTTATGATTTTGCGCCGAGAAATACCAACTGGATCAGTGAAAACAATCGCGATGACCGGGCGTTTTTCCTGGAGGGTTCTTATGATATCACGGATCGCCTTACCGTTACTGCCGGGGTAAGAAGGACCACGGAAGAATTTAGTGGCGGGCAATGGGATGCTAGTGAACCGATTCCGACACCTCCCTATCATATCTATACCTTTAACAAGGGGGCGGTCAGGTCGCAAAGTGCAGCCGATTTTGATTCAACAACCCCAAGGTTCTCTCTGCAGTATGACATGTCTGATGATGTGATGGTGTATGCCACTTATGCGGAAGGCTTCAACGGCGGAGGTGTCAACACTACCAGTATCCCTGATGCTCTTGGCAATCCCCAGTTTCTTTCCTATACCGGAGAGACGCTCAATCAGTGGGAGATCGGCTTGAGGTCGCAGTTGCTGGATAATACCCTCAGGGTGAATCTGGCCTATTTTGATGGTACCTGGGATGATATGCAGATTGGTGAGGCGATCGTCCCCGGTCGTATCGTCACCCAGAATGCCGGTGAGGCGGAAATCTCGGGCTTCGAGTTCGATATCTTGTGGGCTCCCACTGCCAATCTGAGTCTCAACTTTGGCGGCGGCTTCCTGGACACTGCCTATGTCGAACTGGGACAGTCTCAGTTCTTGACCCTCGGCGCAGAGTTTGCGCTGGCGCCGGAAGTACAGTACTCACTGGGTGGCCAATATAACTTCAATCTGTCCAATGGTAATAACCTCTTAGCCCGTCTGGATTATGGCTGGACCAAGGAGCACGTCACCATTCAGGATGTTCGACTCCAGTCGGTGCAGGAATCCTACGGCCTGTTGCAGGGCAGACTGACCTATGACCCGAATGAGAACTGGACAGTCTCGCTCTGGGGACGCAACCTGACAGATGAGTGGTACCAGATCGGTGGCTTTGGTGCATGGCTCGGTGGGGTTGACCAGGGCGTTATTGCAAGACCCCGTGAAATCGGTGTGGCAATGAATATTGAATTCTAGTTCATGCCACCAGGCCTTGTAGTACGGCCTGATTTTTACTGACAGACCTGAAACTGATCCGGCAAATTTGCCGGATCAGTTTTTTTGTAGCTGGAAATTTGTGGGAGATTAAGCCTACACTGAAAAGACTCAGCTATTGTGAGGATCTGACAATGGCAATACATAGAACCTTGTTTTATGCCCTGTTAATTAGCGTTTCTCAGGGTATTCATGGCCAGTCCATAACGGTCATTGGTGGAAATGAATCTGCCCGAAGCTGTCATCAGCATGCCTTGTTTTCTGATCAGCTGGATTTTCTTATTTCTCCCGACATGCTTGAAAGCTGTAATTACGCGCTGGATTATGTTCAATTAAACCGGCAGGACAAAGCAGCGACTTACACCAATCGAGGTATTTTGTTGTATCGCTCGAGGAAGTATGAGGAGGCATTTAAGGACTTTGAGGATGCGCTGTCTTTGATGCCCGAGATGGCGGAAATTTTTGTCAATCGTGGTAATGCCTATTTCATGACCGGCGACTTTGGCATGGCATTGGAGGATTATGAAAGGGCCATGCAGTTGGAAATTTCTGATCAGAGCGCGGTGTTTTTTAATATGGGGATGGCCAATGAAGGTCTTGGCAATGTGTTACAGGCCATCAGCAATTATGAAAATGCATTGACACAAAGACCGAACTGGCCTCAAGCACAGAGACGACTGCAGAATCTGCAGACGCCTCAATAATCAGCTTGCCTGCTTACTGCGATGAATCTTCCAGTGCCGAATCAAATTCAGCGTATTCGCTGGGCACGCAAATAAATTCCTGCAGGCGTTCGTCAGGCATCAGGGCAAAGGTTTTGCTGAGCCCTGACCAGGAGGCGTCCGGCCCCCAGGCTTTCTCATCGTACATGGTCATTTCCAGCTGCAGGCGGTCATAGGCAATACGGGTATAGCGTTCCACCAGATGAAAGGCATCACTGGGTCGGTGACCGACACCCTGCGTGATCTGGGTAAGACCGTTAAAACCGATGGTATCGACAACCAGGGTATCGCCATCCCAGGACGCCACGGAATGCCCCATATAAGTGGGGAACAGATCATCCGGGTGTTCTTCATCCAGCCAGAAGGTGCGCCATTCCCGATGGTATTCCAGCATCTGGATGATGCGATCACCGTCTCGGGTATAGACAAATTCAACCGGTCCGAAATCCACGTAATCCAGATTGCCGGGCATGCCCACGGGCTCGCAGTCTTTGCCGGGGTATTGGCCACCCAGTGTCAGGGTCGGCACGCCATTGATGGTTTCAGTGGCCCTCGGGTCGCCAACGGCAGCATGGGTGATGCCTTCCATCATACGCAGGTTTTCCATTCCCCATTCGGTCAGGCGCGGTGGAGGTGTGCTCATGTTGTAATTGAAACCGGGGCGGCCAGTAGGCAGCTCTCCCCAGACACCGCTGATATCTCGGGGATCAAAGTCCTGAGCCTGTATGGCCCAGGCGGGAAAGGAGAACAGGCACACCAGTAACAAGCGGGTAGAATTTTTTTGCTGAATGAATCTCATGTGATATCCGTTATTTTCAGAATTAATTTTCTTCAGGGGCGGGCATGATGCGACCGTCTTCGAATTCAACACTGCGGAACACAGCAGTCCGGTCACCATTGAGTGCCGGGCTGACCATCATGGTGACAACATCACCGGCTTGCAGGGTGTTCGCGGTGAAGCCCTTGCTACGCATACCTCGGAGTGTGTCCAGGGTTTCAATGGCCCAGATTTCAGTTTCGCCGTCTTCATTGACCACAGACAGTGTCATGTGGGAATGGGGGTTGGACATGCGATAGCTGATGATGGTGCCAGACAGGGGGGAGCTTTCCCGTAAATTGTATTGTGGATAACCGTGATGGGCCCAGCTATTGAGGCTGAGTACTGCAAGCCAAAAGGTTAGGCTTAAGCCAGTGATGGTTTTCATGCATTATTCTCCTGAGTGTTAACTTGTCTGCTCCGGCCCATTATATCAATGAGCCAGCGGATCCGGTCTTAACTGAAATTTGGCAGCAGTTGGTGTTTTACCCTTTCCGCCTTCAATATGCCAGGGGTTTCGGACTTCATTGGCAGCCCAGATTCCCCGACCTTTCCAGCCAGTATAAGGGTTATCAACCCGTCCTCCCATAGAGCGGGCAAAAAAGCCCATCGGGTAGGGAACGCGCATGACAAACCATTCTTCGGTTTGCGGGTTCAGGCCCATCAGTGAATCTGAATTGCTGCCAGTGACAAAAGGCGTATTGGCGCCCAGTCCCAGAATATTAAACTGGTCCACCCAGTTGCTGTAGGTGAAATCGGCACTGCCACTTTCGTTAACATTTTTCATATTGGGCGTGGGTAAAGGATACAGAGTCCAGCCTTCCGGACAGTGCTGGGGATTGAGCTTTTCTGGACCGCTCTGGATTTCGCATAAAGCGCGGTCGAAGCTGGCCAGGTGACCACTGCCTGCCAGATTGGTCCAGACAATGCCGTTGCGGTCTACCGCAGAACCCCGCGGCAGGGTGCCTACCAGGCCCGGCGCATCGGCATTGTAATAAGGTGGCTCATACACTTCCGTGGTGCAGGAATAGGGCGGGTTTTCTCCTGGGTGGATACGCACCATGGCGCCGGGGTCGTTGCCGGTGTAGGCATACCAGATACTGCCATCCATCGGATTCCAGGAAATGAAATAACCGTTCATGCCGACCAGTTCGTCTGTACCAGCATCATAGGTACCGTTGAGGTTGCTATCGTAATATGCCGGACACCAGCCCTGCGCGGCATTGATATCACCGGTTTCATCCCAGATGCGTGGTTTGAACCAGCCAACGGCATTGAACAGACCCAGTGCCGCCTGATAGACGGTACTGTCTTCATCCTCGGCAACCACGCCATGGTGGGTGTTAAAGCAGGTATCAATCAGTTCGAACTCGCCACTTTCCAGGTCATACAGCAGCTGTTGCCTGCCAGCGCGCTCAAGCGGAAAGAAGTCGGCATAAGGGGTGCCCTCGCTACAGTTTTCCGGGTTGTCTGCGCCGCGAAAGCTGTGATTGATAATGGCTCTGCCGTCCGGCAGGATGCCCTGGATTTCAGATTTGCCGCGCTCCTGCGCAACCAGGGTATCACCCCAGTACAGCGAGGGGTATTCCATGGATTGCGGAGAAAAGGTGCTGATATCAGCTGCTTCTGCACCTGGTGCCAGCGGCAGGTCCACCCGTTCCACGGTGTGTTCATTGGGGTCCAGTATCCACATGGCTCCGAGGTTGAAGTCGGTGGCAATCATCGGGCCGTTGGCATTCACGCCTGGATTGCGCGAATCGGAACCATACATGTCATGCAAAAACGAAATCGGGCTGGCAATATCCCATTGCGTGATCACCACATTGCGTTCCTGGCCCTGTGGGCGGGGCGGGGCCTCAGGCACTTCGCCGGCCGCGATACGGTCCGTCCAGTCGGCATACATTTGCAGGGCACGCTCATGGCCCAGTTGCCCCATGATATTGGTCATGTGAAAACCGTTTTGTCCCTGGCGGATACGGCGGTCCCAGGCTGCCACACTGGAATCAAATTCACCCATGGCAGGATTGATTTCGCGGGTGATTTTTGAACCCATCTGGTGGCAGATCATGCAGCCCTGCATGATGGCTTTCCATTCGCCCTGGGTATCAGACGCACTGGGTGATGCCATGGGAAACTCGGCGTTATCAGGCACTTCAAAAAGCGCGTTCCAGTAACTGGCCGGATAATATTCAGCTGCTGCCTGCGCAGTGGGGGCGATGAGGGCTTCCAGTGCCAGTTGTTGACCGGGTCTGGCGCTGACATGCTCGGAATCAATCAGGCCGTAACCACGTACCCATATCTCATAGTTTGCTGCTGGCAAATCCGGAATCACAAAGCGGCCTTGCTCATCGGTAACGACCGTTTTGCGATAACCGGTAGGCAGGTCGTAGGTCTCGGCAATCACCCAGACCCCCGCCTCGGCACCGGCAGAACTGCTGACGACACCGCCGATGTCATCATCATCGATTTCAATATCCTGCGCTTCGGCAGCCAGTAAACTGCCGGAGATGATACAGCCAGCCAAAAACCCAAGTCTTGTTATTTTCATTGTCTTACCCGGAAAGTATGGAATGTGTTGATAGGGGAAAAATAGTAATTGAGCCTGTGTCTAAAGTAAATTTATCTAAGTCGCGCCAGCGCAAGTGGGTATTCAATCGTTGGTAGTGGCAGGAAAATTGACCAGCCTGAAATCCCGGATCATCGATTCACTGGTACTGCGAATTGCCTCAAGCAAGACCGTCTCATCATTGTGTGAGCCACCCAGCCCGTAACTGTGATCCAGTAAAAAGTCGGATTTGACGCCATTCTCATCGGCGAAGACCTTGCCGAACTTGCCGTCAATCTTGTAGGCAAATCCAAAGTCGGGGTTGCCCTGAATGGAAATGCTCATGCAGCTGATTTCAAAAAACAGGAACACGTCTCCGGCTTCAATGCTCAGATAATCCTCCAGCGCCAGCGTCGGCTGGATACTGTTTTCCAGCAAGACTTCATTAATCACGGCCCGGAACTGATCGCCACTGACAACGCAGCCAAAAGGGATCTTGACGCGATAGAAGAGGCGGCTGGGATCGAATGCTTTTATATTGCGGGTGACATAGCCTGGCAGTTCCTCGAGCGTCTGTGCCGGCAGGGATGTCGGCAGGAGCAGGCCGAGGGTGAGAATGATCGAGCTAAGGCGATGAAAGGTTTTTATGGGCTGATCCTTTTGTTAAGTGACCGATCTCAATTGAAACAATTTTTAAGCCAGCAGCACAAGTACTCCCTGCAGGGCGAGCAAAATCCCCAGTGTTCGTGTGAGCCAGCGCGCGATATTCAAAAAATGGTAATCGCTCATGCGGTCAAGAAATTCCTTGCCGATGCGGGTGCCGATCCACACCAGTGGCAGCAGAGCCAGCAGCCACCAGGCGGAGAAAGTCAGTTCCTCCTCCACCAGCGCAGAGACAACCAGTCCGTAATATATCAGTTTGGCCAGATGGCCGATGCCCTGTGTGAAGGCTTTGGTGCCGACAATTTCATGTCGGGTCAGTTTGGCGCTCAGGTAGAAGTAATCCAGGATCGGACCAGAGGCACCTGCCAGCAGCTGAAACGCAGTGACCAGTAGACCGCAAAGTATCGCCATGCCGGGTTTTTTGATGTCAGGCTGGATATGCCGGGGCAGGGCAAAACCGATCCAGGGCAGGATGCCGAGAATAATGAAGACAACACCTTTATTGGGGAAATAATTAATCAGATAAAAGCCCACAATAGCCAGGAGCCAGCCGATGGCATAGAAGGCGACAATGGACCAGATGATGTAGCGCCTTAAAAACCAGACGCGTGTGGCATTGGAAAAAAACTGTGAGGCTCCGTGAACCACAAAGGCATCGCGTACCGGCATTAGGCTACCCAAGACCCACATCAAAATAATACCGCCGGCCATACCAAAGACCCCGGAAATAAAACTGGTGATCAGAACGGCTATGATGAGAATGGCTGCAATAAGCATCGGGTTTTGTCGCAGGCCGCGCAATGAAACCGGCAACTATACGCTGATCTCAGGGAATCAGGAAACTTTCACCACAGGGGTTCCAGCGGCTGGGTCTGTCGATCGGGGTGATACGCTGTTGGAGATTTATCGCCGGCTTGAGAATCGTCTCGAATGCCGCCGTGTCATGGAAATCAGGATCCAGCCACTGATCGATTAATGCCTCGTTTTCATGGTCGAGCATCAGGGGAATAGACTTGGGGTGGATATGTGCCCATTCCGGCACAGCAGGCAGGGTGATGATTGAGGTGGCATAAATAATTTCACCACTTTGCTGATCATGGTATTCCCGAAACAGGCCGCCGAAGGCAATGGCGCGGCCTTCCAGTTCAATCTTGTGATAGGTCTTCTTGTCACCCAGGCCCTCGACAAAGGCACTGGCTGGAATTATGCAGCGGGATTCGCGAAAGGGGTGGTAGCCAACCGAACGCTTGTTATTCAGCTTGTCGGCACGGGTATTGAAGGTAGCGTATTTGTAGTTGGGTTTGTGGCTCTCATGATCCAGTAACAACCACCAGATAGCGCTGTTGATGTGACGTTCTGCGTTTTCATGAATAAAGGATATCCAGCTGCCAGGGGCAATATCATCAGAATAGCGTGGTCTGCCGGAAACCTTCAGCGTTGTCAGCAGGGTGTCTGTTTTTTCATCTTTTTTTATCTGAAAGCGGCCGCACATGTCAGGGGCTCCAGCAGCTCAGTTTATTCATTTTCAGCAAGCAACGATTCCAATATCATGGCAATAGCCAGCAAGCTATGGTCACTGCCAGACGGGCCAGCCAGTTCTAGCCCGACGGCCTGGCCATTTGCTGCCAGACCGGCGGGCAGCGTGATGGCAGGCAGGCCCAGCAGGCTGGCCGGGTTGGTATTTTTCTTGACCGTCTGGAAGGTCGGTACTGTCTCACCATTTAGCAGTAAAGTATCTGATTCCTCGGCAATGGATCTGGCCGTTACCGGCACGGTCGGATAGAGCAGTGCATCAATGTTCTGCTCGGTAAAGAAGGAAGCCATACCAGCCATCAGTTCTTCCCGAAAAGCCAGCGCCTGCTGGTAATCATCAGGCGTAAATGGCTGTGAGAGAATCAGTTCAAGCGTTCCCGCAACGTCCGGACTGGCAATTTCAGACACCAGGGTATCAAGGCTTAAGCGGGGGTAGTAAGTCTGCAGATAATCTCTCATGTCGCCCAGGGCTTCATAGAGCACAATGGTGTCGCTGGTTGCAGCAGCCGGGGCAACCAGGGGCGAGACGTCCACGTCTACCAGTTCGATACCCTGTGCCTGCAGAGCGGCCAGACGGGCATTGACCGTATCAGCCACTGCTGCTTCGAGATCGTCGAAAAAATAAGCCCGGGGGATGCCGATTCTCAAAGCGTTTCTGGGCTGACTGCCTGGGTTGGCTTCCCCTGTTATCAGGCTGTCGATACTGGCAAGGATGCTGACCCTGCTGGCCATCAGGCCGATGGTGTCATGCGTATGTGAGAGCGGGCTCACGGCCGTGGACGGATAGCGACCGGGTGAGGGTCGAAAGCCAAGCACACTGTTGAGTGCCGCCGGGATGCGGCATGAGCCGCCGGTATCCGTGCACAAACCCCAGTCGACCAGGCCACTGGCGATGGCGACTGCGGTACCGCCACTACTGCCGCCGGCAAAGCGACTGCTATCGAGATAATTACGGACAGCACCAAAGGCATAGTTGTTACTGGTGATACCAAAAGCCAGTTCGTGCATATTGGTTTTGGCTAGCGGGATGGCGCCAGCATCGATCAGCCGCCCAACGGTGAGATTATGCTCACTGGGCACAAAGTTTCTCAAGGCAGGAGTCCCGGCGGTATTGGCAACGCCGGCCACATGGATATTGTCCTTAACCACAAAATAGGGAGAAATGCCGGTAGGAAAGTTGGCTTTTCTTGTCTGGATAAAATCCCCGGTCGGAATTTCAGTGATGAGGGCATTAAAAGCTGCCAGGGAACTCAAGTTCTTTGGCGTTTGGGGATCTTGCATAGCGCTGCACGATGCCAGTAGTGTCGGGATGAATAGGCAGAAAAAAAGCTTGTGCATCTGAATGGGGCTCCCTGTCCGGAAAACACTGATAAACAGCGAGTGGCCGGCTGAAATTAAATTTTTTGTAAGCGTTTTGCGCACTGGCGGTTAAAATATTGCCCGATGAGGACATCAAAAGCATCAATATAATCATCTCATTTATAGCAGGCAAATATGAAAACTTATCAAGGTAACTGTCATTGCGGATCGATTAAATTTACTTTTGAAAGTGAAGAAATAGACAAAGGTATCCGCTGTAATTGCTCCATCTGCAAAAGGAAGGCGGCGCTGATGTCGCCGTTTACGATTTCATCAGAAAATTTGCACAGACAGGGAGATACACTTTCCTGTTATCAATTCGGCAGCAATGTCGCCAAACATTACTTCTGTAATAACTGTGGCATCTATGTGTTTCATGAAACCAGGCGCAGCCCGGGGGAATTCAGGGTGAACCTGGGTTGTGTGGATGCAATCAATACTGTCGAATTGCCTTTCGAGGTGTTTGACGGGGCTTCTCTGTAGTTGCGGCTTTACGGGCGCCTTACCAGGTAATCCCAGTGAATGGATGCCTGTTCTATCAGTTTGTCAAAGTCTGCCTGCAGAATGTAACCCTGCTCAATCAAGATATTGGTGGCCTCACTGATCCGCGCCAGATAGTCGGCTTTATTACTGTACCTTTCTTCGATGGATAAGCGCGGGTCACCCGTAAGCAGTCGTTGCTCACGGGTCAGTGGGAAGGGGATGTAGGAGCCGATCTGGCGAAACAGCACATCCGGATCACCTGCGGCTGGATTATTGAAATTCCAGCCGGTGTGGGTGGCCAGTGGCACCATCAATTCTGGAGCCCGTATGCCACTTATTTCATTGCCGTCTGCATTAACCTGAGACACCAGCAGGGGCAGCGCGGCCCCTGCACCGGCACCGTCTTCCAGCATGGGATTGGGCATTCTGACGCCGGCATCAAGGCCGGCAAGCGGAGCATGGATACCGGGAATTGTGGGAAAATTAACATCCTGAAAGTGCACCAGTGTGCCGGCTGCATGTGAAGGGTATACACTGGGCAGTGGTTCGATATCGTGCTTGATCCAATCGGTAAGGGAAACCAGCAGGGCACGCATGCGGTACCAGTAGCTCAGTGCATTTCTGGGCAGTTGACCATTTTCGGGTTCGCTGGGAGGGAAGGAATCCGGACTGTGTTCAGAACCGGCCAGAAAATAATAGCGAACATCATTCGGCAGACTGATATCCGCAGTGCCATCCGGAGTGCTGTGAACCAGGGCGGCGACCCGCCCCCCACCCCAGTATTCATTGGAGCCGTTGGTATAAAAGATTTTCGGTCTATGTTCACTGGCGCGTGGATTGTCCAGCAGGCCTTCAGACAGCCCGGATACCGGGTCGGTATAGGCCTCATCGGCAAAGGGGTAGGCGGTGGCATTAAACTGCCCGCGGTTGATTACATCTGCACCGGGTCGATTGGCATCAATTAGAGAGGAACCGGCAACATGGGCAAACACGCCGTCATAGACTTTGCGGTCAGCTTCATCAGTATTGAAACCCAGGTAAAGAAAGTTACGCAGAAATCTGCCGGATTGTGACATGCCATATGCCATCAGGTAACCCGTTGATACTGGGGCAGCTTCCGAGTTTCTGATCCAGCTGCCAAAATCCCTGGCCAGGGCAAAACCCAGACCGGCAATCGGCTCCCCTGAGTCGCTTGCCTGTGGCAGCTGTGCCCGGATGCCGGTGTCGATATCCTCTTCCCAGCCAATCCAGAGCAGGGTATAGCCGGCGTTCATGAGGAAGCCGTCATCCTCCGGTTTTTCCAGATCCAGGTTGAACTGATCGGAAAGTTTTCTGCCTCTGTTTGGAATACCAATTAGAGCGACATTATTGCCATTCTGGGCATTGACCGGCGCCCGAATAACAAAATCAGCGGAGGCTTCAACCAGGCCACTGCTGTTGCTTGGTGCTTTTTCAAGATCAACGATAAAACGGTTTCTGGGATTAGCCGGGTCAACAGCAAAATAGATTTTGCCGCTAATCTCGTGGTACTGACCGGTCTCACCAAAGTGTTTGCCATTGGCGTAGATTTCATCACGGTCGATTTCAAAGTGACTGACTTCTGCTTCTGCCATCAACGGCAGGCTCAGCAGGGTGATGAACAGGAGAGTGGTTTTCATGCAAATCCCTCAATGCAATAAGCAACCCAGTACTTAAGCCATCCTATAACTTAAGTTTACTCATCACAATATTGTAGAGGGTTTAAATCAGCATGCTATTGACGGCTGGATCGCGGTCGCAGTGCTTTTTCCATAACTGATTGAATTCCCTCACCAGTTCATTACATTCGTCTTCGGCATCATAATTGACGGCTCCGTTATAGACGCCGTCTTCGTGCATGAATAACAGGTGTTTGTGATCGCCAATGATAAAGGCGATTTCATCCTGACTGGGCCTGACCTTCAGATGGCGGATTTCTATTTTGCTGGGCAGTCTGCGTGACAGGTCCAGTATCTGGTGGCCGTGGGCTTCGAGGGAATGAAAATCCTTCACCATAATTTTGACATGGGACTCGCGGTCGGCGCGAGCCATGTTTAACAGGCGGTGATAGAAATCATCATTGTTATACAGTGCCGGATCGAGCGTTTTGCTCAAAATAAGCAGTTCACGCCGGCTCTCTTCCACGATCATCAGGGAATGTTTTGTAAAATCGGCCAGCTCATCTATCAGGATGAGATCTGGATCTGTTTCGGTAATGGTTTCACTCATGAGTCGCTCCCATGCTTACGCTGAATGTGTGATCAATGATCTTTGCCTCTTATTATTCCATTGTGGGATACCTGGTATTTGATCTTTGTCAGTTATTGCAAAAAAGCAGGGTAAAAGCTCAGGTCGCTAAATACACCTGAAGGGTCTTTCGCGTTAGAAATCGACTCAGAAGGCACTATCAGCCGCAGGAGCACGGGTGAACTGCATGGTTTAGGTAAGCCAAGTGCTATTATCTTACTCAATATTTTAGTTGATATGATAGGGAAAACCTATAACAAATAGGCTTGAATGCCTGCATGAAGAGCAAGCACCATGGGTTTAAAGCGAATTGCCTGTTTAGGAGCTACAGATGAACACCCTGATTTTACTGCTTATTGTTATTTCGGTATTTCCTGTCATGCTAATGCCGCTGCGCCCACAACCAGTGCCCATAGAAACTAAAAAAGGCGATATCCGTTAAATGCAAAAATCACTATCCCCGCTACTGCTCTTACTTTTTCTGCAAGGTTTTAGCAATCCGGCCATAGCGCAAGTTGATGAGGACCAGCTGGGTGCCTGGTATATGTTTATGTGGACGGCAGACCCGGAAATAGGAGCCGGTTTTGGTTTGCAGGGGGATGTTCAGCACCGTAACTGGGATGCTTATGGAGACCTTGAGCAACTCCTGATTCGCGGTGGACTCACCTGGTCCCCGCAGGACAGCAATCTGAAATTCACCCTCGGTCTGGCACACATCAGCTCAGGTGCTTTTGGACCCAGTCGGGATAAAACACGGGAGAAAAGACTCTACCAGGAACTGCTGATTCCGCAACGAGTGTCTGATCGATTCTATCTTACTCACCGCTTGCGTCTGGAGCAGCGCGATGTGGACAATCAGGATTTCAGAAACCGCTTTCGCTATTCTTTCGCACTCAACTATCCACTTAATCAGACCACGCTATCCCGGGGTGCTCTGTACCTCTCTTTTTATAATGAACTCTTCCTCAACCTAGAGCAGGATGTTGGCAATAATCGCCGGGTCGACTATTTTGACCGAAATCGCTTTTATGCCGCTATCGGTTATAGCCTGAGCGATTTCAGTCGTCTGCAGTTTGGTTACATGGAACAGACCCTGGACGAGATTTCCAAGGGGCAGTTGCAATTCAACTGGCTGCATAGCTTCTAGTCGACTGTAGAGGCAGCGTCTGGCGGGGAGCAGCGTTTCCAATGCTGATTCCGGCTCTCTCGATTACTAAATCGTTTATCTCCGGAAAACCTTTGCTTTGGCTAGAGTACTTTGGCTCAGGTCAGCATCGCTTTACTTTCTCTGTTCTCAGCCTTTTTACCTTATCTGGTATTTCAGGGGACTTTACTATAGTTTAATGCCTTCAGCCTTGGCGTTAGTTCACTGCTTATAAAGCCGCAATTACGCCTTGTTATAAACATCAGTTTCAAGAGGGTATGGATAATGAAAAAAGCAATAGTAGCCTCAATCTCCTGTGCATTTATCAGTACTGCACTGGCCCATCACAGTAATGTTGGTCTCTTCGATACGGATCAAACGATTGAACTGGAAGGAACCATCCGGGCCGTTTCCTGGCGTAATCCGCACGGCTTTATCGTTTTTGATGTGGAAGATGAAGCAGGCAATATCGTTCAATACAGTGCCGAAACTGCGGCGATAAGTGTCATGCGAAATCGGGGTATTACCGGAGATGCGATTCAGGTCGGTGACAGAGTCACGGTTGCCGGTTCCCCATCCATGCGGGGACGCAATGAAATTTTAGCGCGCAATATTCTCCTGTCCAGTGGTTATGAGTTTGATTTTGGTAACCGCTCTCCCTATTTCGCGGCTGGCAAGGCCGGCAATCTGGTGGGATATATCGACGATGAAAATGATGCAGTAATCGAGCGGGCGATAGCCAGCGCTGATGGCATTTTCCGGACCTGGAGTACCATCATGCGTGACCGCACAGCTTTCCCGATGTTTACGGGAGGATACCCTTTGACTCAAGCAGGCGAGGAGTTTCTGGCACAATGGGATCCTGCCGATAATGAACTCTTGCAGTGTGGATCCAAAGGAACACCGCTGATCATGATGACGCCTTTTCCGATCGAGTTTGTAGAAGTTGGCGATACTATTGAAATGCATATAGAAGAGTATGACAGCCTGCGCATCATTCACATGAATGAGGATGCCATTGCCCCTGAAGAGCATACAAAATTCGGCTTTTCCCGTGGCAGATGGGAAGGCAATACGCTGGTCGTAGAGACTGATCATATTCAGGCCGGTTATTTCGGCCCTACGGGCGAGGCCCAGAGTGACCAGATCAGCATCGTAGAGCGTTTTATGCCAGCTGCCAATTATGAACGGATGGATTACCGAATGACGGTGAGCGACCCTGTTTATTTCACCGAGCCCTTTGATCTGACCAAGTACTTTGTCTGGCTGCCACACATGTCAGTTAATCCCTATGAGTGCCTTGAACGGGAATATTAAGTGCCTATAAATTCATAGTAGCCGTTTGTGAAATTGTCATATCAATATTACCACTGCCTTTGTAACGAGTGTGCTAATTGTTCTGTATTTTCCGTACCTCTGATCTTCTGCAGATAGGAAATTAAAATGAAAAAGACAGTAACGATGTTCCTGTCAATGTGCTTATTCAGTCTGAGTATCTTTGCCCAAAACTACAGATTACCCGCTACCCATGGAGATATAGAGCTGGCAGCGGGATTTCAGTCTTATAGCATCGAGCTTACTGCACAAGGTTCGATAAGCGCTTCGGGATTGGGTGAGAATTGTGCACTTTACATTACCGAGGAGCCCGATTTGCAATTGACCTACGAGGCTGGTGAAAATGCATTGATATTCACGGTAAATACTGAATTTTTTACGTCTGATACCTCTCTAGTAATAAACGCCCCAGATGGCAGTTGGTTATGTGATGATGATTCTGGTGATGCCTTGGAACCATTATTAACTTTATCTGCCCCCAGTTCCGGGGTTTATGATATTTGGGTGGGGTCTGTCTACGGCATGGGCTATACAGATGCCACTCTGGTAATTTCTGAATAATCTACACTAACAATATTCTTTACACTCTAAGCACAGCAGATATCGGCCATGAGTTTAGTTATAGAGCATCATTAAAACTTTAAAATATTTTGTGAAAATAGGGAGAGAAATAATGACAATAAACTTCTGCAAAAGTCTCATGATATTGCTTGCATTATCATTTTCGACAACGGTGTTAGGCCAGGGTGGTGGTGAGCGTCCTCCAGAAGAACCCAGCTTGATGAGCTATGAGTTGGCCACACGAGCAATAGAGGCGGCTGAAGCTTATGCCCGTCAACAAGCATGGAATGTAACGATTCTGGTGACAGACCAAAATGCCAACCCAGTGATGCTGCGACGTCTGGATGGGGCTTCTGCACGTACGGTTACTATCGCAAATAGCAAAGCCCTGGTAGTGACTAGAACAGGACTCACTTCAGGGGAATATGGTGCAAGAGTGGAAGCCGGTGAGATTGATGAGATCGAAGGGGGGGTGACTTTCCAGGGTGGTGTTCCGGTCTACTCAAATGGTGAATTAATTGGCGCCGTAGCAGCCAGTGGTGTCCGGGGTTTTCAGGATGAGGAAGTCTCAATAGCTGGAGCCGAAGCCATCGGCAGCATCTCAAGAGATTAATGCCAGTCAAGTGCTGCATTTATGATCTGAAGCAGACAATTCCTTTATCTAAAATTGCTGAGTTCGTAGACAGTGAAAATTTGTAGGTGCAGTGCAAATTTAGTGTCATCCGGTGACAACACACTTCAAATTAAAAGGAAGTCGTAATGAGCGGTTTTATAAGAATAACAAGTGCAGCTGTTTTTTCTGTTTTGTTTGTGGTTTTGCCGGTGCGGGAGCTTCAGGCGCAGGAACCACCATACAAGCTTGGTATGTTTCAGGAGGGCAACAGACATTTTGTTGGACTCGTGCTTGAAGATTCACAGGTCATTGATTTGTCGCGTGCAAGCGATGATGCCCCGGAAAGCCTGCGTGAGCTTATCGAACGCTGGGATGCTAATCTGGCTGGGGACTTGCTGGCCCTGGCTACGTCAGCCAGGCAAAGTCCGCCTGCCTACGCTTTACCCTTGGAAACAATACGTATTCTGCCACCGCTGGAAGATCCCGATGTTTTATTGATGGCGGCACGTAACTATCAGGAACACGCTGAAGAAATGGCGAATGTTGGACGGACATCGGGAACGAGTTCTGTGATTGATGAGAATGTCCTGGTGGGGCTGCCTGGCATATGGAGCCGGGATGCTGACGATCAGCGACCCAATCCCTTTTTGTTTCCCAAGCTGAAGTCTGCTATTTCAGCTGCTGGCTATCCCATCATCTTGCCCCCAGGGCGTACTAATATCGATTACGAGTGTGAACTGGTTGCCGTTATCGGGAGAAACACCCGGCGGGTGGGTGTTGATGAGGCGCTGGATTATGTATTTGGTTATACCCTCATGCTTGACGTTTCAGATCGCGAAGAACGTCCTGATGGTCGCTATGGCTCAGACTGGTTCATGGGTAAAAGCCATGATACGTTCGCTCCGAGTGGTCCTTTCGTGGTGCCGGCTGAATTTGTGGGTGATCCGCAGGATTTGGACGTGCGTTATACGCTCAACGGTGAGCTTATGCAGAATGCCAATACCGAACTCATGATTCATACGGTAAGGGATCTGGTGTCATTTGCCTCGCAGATGGTGACCCTGCGGCCCGGTGATATGATCGGAACCGGTACGCCGGGAGGTGTGGGGGAGGGTAGAACGCCACCGGTTTATTTGCAGGATGGCGACCAGAGCGTGTGCATGATCGAGAAAATAGGCACGCTCAGCAATCCGGTTCATGCGCTTGAATAGGGTGCTGGAACAGGGTTATTTACCATCTAATCATGTAATATCGACCAATCATTCAAATCAGATATTACTTGTTTTAGTCCAGTGTCATCTTATTTATGTATTAAGGATTGGCATGATCCCACCTGATTCATGTTACGTATAAAACTGAGAACCTTCACTGTGTCGAAATAAGATGAGACTTAGAATGATGATAAGAAAAACTGGCTTTACACTTATAGAATTATTGGCTGTTGTCGCCATACTGGGAATACTGGCGGCAATCGCAATCCCGACTTATCAAACTTATGTCGTAAGGGCGAAAATGGAAGATGCGCTGTTGGTGTTAGATTCTGTTCGTCCGAGAATTGAGTAGTATTATGATATCAATGGAACTCTGCCAAATAACGATGCTGATATAAATTTATCTTTCCCAATTCCTTATGATGAAGTTGTAAGGCGAATTGCGATCGCTGGTGGAGGAGCTAACAACAATACAACCTTGTATGTCATGCTGAACGCTGGTGTTGCAGATATAAGCCCGTCTGATGGGGCATTTGGACTTGTGGCAGCCCCAGGATCACAAGGATCATTGATCTGGAGATGCGTTAATCTTGGATTAAATCCTGAATACCTCCCTGAAACTTGTCGAAACTCTAGATAAGCCAAATCCAAGAAATAAAAATGGATGTCCGTTTTTGGCCGATAGCAGACGTTCGAGACTTCACTTTTTTCTAAAATGGCCTCTAAAGTATCTAAGCAGATACTACTTAAACTACACAGCTGAAAAGAACACCCCCGGCCTATGAAGAGGGGAGCTTGGGTGTATAAATAGAGTAGGGCAATGCTACCTTCAAATCAGATTGTTTATATCGCCGTTTTTTAGCTCAAAATGGCTAAAAAAGCTATGAAGCCAAATCAAGCAGGTATCTCTTCTCCGTTCCAAGCAAAACATTTTCCGCTATCGGCCGGATGTAACTTCTCAATCACCATAGCCAGTTGAGCTGCTGCTTTAGGAGGGCTAAATATCTTATCTTTATCTATCTTACTCTGGAAAGGTTTTGAAAGTCTGGTGTCTACGGTGCCTGGGTGCAAACCTGCTATTACTGCATGCTTATTGATTCGGCAGTATTCTATTGCAGCTGTTTTGATTAACATATTGAGCGCGGCCTTTGAGGCCCGGTATGAGTACCAACCACCGAGGTGGTTATCACTAATACTGCCGACACGAGCGCTTAATGCTACAAAAACTGCCCTTTTTTCAACATTCAATAGTGGCAGAAATGATTTCATCAAAAGGGCTGGGCCGATCGTATTAATTCTAAATAACTTAGTCAGATTGTTCTCATCCAGTTTTTTCAGTGTTTTTTCTGGTTGTAGCCGTTCTTCTTCGTGAAGTATCCCTGTTGCTGTGATCACCAGATCAAGGCTGTGTTGTGTAATACTTTCAACAGCCTGCTGGATACTTAGAGTATTTAAGAAATCAATACAAGCTGCTTTTACTCTTGGATCACTATGCTGAATCGGTCTCCGTGAGAAAGCATGGATCTCGTTTATATTTTGGCTAGAAAGGTAATATTCCAACAGCGCATTGCCAATTCCTCCAGTTACACCAATGATGGCTATTTTTTTCATGAAGATAGAGAGGCTACTAGAAGGCTGCAAATGACGACAAGGGTAATAACCAGGCGCGATCGATAATAATCCTGATCGATGAAATTTTTACGACACAATATCAAATCGATATATAGAAGAACTAGATAAGGCAAAGTAAGCATTGCCATGAACACTTCCGGAGAGAAGAGCAACCAAGATAACCATATTATGAGGGCAATTAAATTGCTACTGATAAATAGCCTAGGCCTTACATGGCTAAGTGATAGTTCCTGCCCCCAGTGAATACCAGTAAGAAAAACAGCAATTAAAAGGCCATAAGCAGCTGTGATATCCCTGACATTTCCAAGAAGAGGTACTGTTGATACATCCGACATCAATAATACGGCTCCCGCAATGAAGGGAATTGAGCCAGCATAAATCAAGGTATGAGGCAGTGGATTGTACGAAAAATGCTTTGCAATCATATAAATTAGATTAGATTAAATTGACTTCTAATTTTATATACGGCTTTTTATCTAGGTAAGATCAATTTTTTGAATATAAAATTATGTAATCCAACTTGCTTTATATGTCGTAATTCTGTTTGGTTTGTCTATATTTTACTTGGATGTTAGCTGCAAATGTATATCCTTAAGAAAGCAGCTGCCGGAAAACACGTTTTATACTTAAATCAGCACTATGGGTCACGAAAAGATATATCTACCGGAGAAAATTTGCCTTTATTGTCAGAGGCCCTTTAACTGGAGGAAAAAATGGTGGCGCAGCTGGGACGAGGTGAAATATTGCAGCAAAAGTTGCAAGCGAAAAGCAAAATGTCTTAGAAGCAATGCTCAACCAAACTTATGCTCAGCAGGAAGTGTGGAAGACGAATTCTAGTAAGTTTGTATAGCTAATTTTGGCTTTAGCAAGAATTGATCTTATCTGATATTGGGTATTCGGATTTGTGTGCTAATGGCCGAAAGCTGACGTCTGGTAGCTATCCTTAGCGGACATCGGTTTGATTAGCCCAGGAAGCGGTTTCATAATGATGGAAATCAACACAAAGTAGATATATTGTCTATCAACCGAGTTTGAAGAAACCCTAATCATATAGACTAGGATAAAACTAAAGGAGCATTAAATGAGGAAATTATATTCATGTTTCGCAATAGCGTTGCTGGTCTTTTCCGGAAGTGCATTTTCACAAAATACTGAGTTTGAAGATATGAGTTTTTTTGTTACCAGCGTTGGAAGTGGCAGAGGCGGTGACCTTGGTGGTATAGCAGGAGCAGATGCTCATTGCCAAGCTCTAGCGACTGACGCGGGTGCGGGTAATAGAGAGTGGCGAGCATATCTGAGCAATGACGCTGATAATTTTGCTGAAATTATCAATGCCAGAGACCGCATTGGTTCAGGCCCTTGGTACAATGCCCATGGCGTCATGATTGCGGCGAATATTGATGATTTGCATCTATATAACAGAACCATCACAGCATATACAGCAGTTGATGAGAACGGTGAAATGATAGATGCACGACGTCACGACATGCTAACCGGCTCTACCGAAGCTGGTCTCGCATTTCTACCTGATGAAGCAGATCATACCTGTAATAATTGGACCAGCAGTGACGATGGCAGTGCAGAACTTGGACATCACGATCGTATGGGACTTAACGTATCCTGGAATTATTCACATTCCAGCGCAGGATGTAGCCAAGAAGCATTAATTAGTACTGGTGGCGATGGATTGTTTTATTGTTTTGCAGCAGACTAGTTATCTATAAATTATAAAAGGGGCCATAAGCCCCTTTTACTATATCTGCTTCTGGCCGAAAGGAGACGTCTGCTAATTATCCAAAGCAGACATAAGCCAAAATAGGAATATTCTGGTAAATCTCAGCTATACTCAGCGGAAATAATTATAAATAAGGATTGAAAGTGAGATATTTTCATAACTTTATAGTTTCGCTATTCCTATTTATTTCCATAACTGTAAATGCTGCTGAGCCTGATTGGGATTCAATCAATCTGGAAACTCTGGATTACTTCCGGGAAATGCTGCGGGTTGACACATCGAATCCTCCTGGCAATGAGACTGAGCTGGTGGATTATCTCGCTAATATTTTACGCGCTGAGGAAATTGATGTAGAAATTTTCAGCCGTGATCCAGCTAGAGCAAATTTGGTTGCCCGACTTCCTGGCAATGGGAATAAGCGCCCTTTGCTACTAATGGCACATCTAGATGTCGTTACAGTCGATCCATCGAAGTGGAGCTTCCCTCCGTTTGGTGGCACCGTAAATAGGCCATGGATATATGGTCGCGGCACATTAGATGATAAAGACAATCTTGTCGCATCACTTATAACCATGCTGTTGCTAAAGCGAAGTGGCAAAGAGCTCGATCGAGATGTAATTTTCCTTGCCGAAGCCGGAGAAGAAGGAAGTGTCCAATTTGGCATAGAGTTTATGACCAGTGAACACTTTGATTCTATTGACGCAGAATATTGCCTTGCCGAAGGCGGTAGTGTTGTTCGTGAGAATGGAAATTCGATATATGCAGGCATTCAATCAAGTGAAAAAAAACGTAGAACGGTAATTCTCACTGCTAATGGAGCAGCAGGGCATGGCTCAAGGCCAACTAGAAACAACGCAGTTGTGCGACTTGGGCAAGCTATAGCCGCAATTGGTGAGTGGCAAGATCCAATACGGTTAACTGACACTACTGCTTCGATGTTATCCCGGCTTGCTGATATTTCTCCGCCTGAAACAGCAGCCCGGTATCGGGCATTGCTCAATCCAAATTCAGCAGCTGCTGAGGAAGCGATGGAATATTTATTGGATAATAACCCTTCAACTGCAACACTTTTGCACAGCACAATTTCCCCTACCATTATAGATATTGGTTATCGTTATAACGTCATACCTTCAACGGGCACGGCTACTTTGGATGTTCGCATGATGCCTGACGTGGATTATGAGGAGTTTCTTGAAACAATAGCGAACATCATTAACGACCCAACGATTGAAGTTAGCTTTGATGACAGTCTAGTAAGGCCCGGGGCAACAAATGATCTTAATACTGAGGCATTCCGGGTTATAGAGGAAATGTATGAGAAGAATTATGGCGTACCAGTTATTCCGATAATGGGTTCAGGAGCCACTGATATGAGTTATGTACGAGCCAAAGGTGTTAATTGTTATGGAGTTGGCCCGGGTATTGATAGTGAAGATACAGCGCTTGGCTTCGGCGCACATAGTGATCAGGAAAGAATACTAGAAGATGAGCTATATCGGTTCGTTCAAACGTATTATGAAATAGTTGAACATATTGCAGCTCAAGGCGAGTAAAGGTTGGATCAGAATTTATTAAAATAATTCAAATAAGAGTCTACTAAGGACCTGGAACAGGCAACTTTATATCGACAATAGTGGTTTCCACTGGATGGGTCAATGATTGGGAAATGATTGGGAAATGATTGGGAATTGATTGCAACGATAACTCAAATTGCCGGCGTGTTAATCGTTGGTGCGGCAACTTTCTATCTGGCTTTAGAAAAAATACTGAAGCGATTTTAGCCAATTTCATCATTTGCTAACAATTTTATAAATTAGAATTTCAATGAGGGGTCTAGAATTGGAAAATTTAAAAAATAAAAATACCAGATTAAAACAGTTTGCCAACTTGATTCTTTTTAGCATCGTTTCATTTTCATCTGGAACCTTGACTGGTGCTGAGGCAGATATACACAGAATTAGAGCATTAGAGATGGCTGGATCAGATATGCTCCATTTTTATACACAACGTTGCAACGACAATTCTGTCACTGCCTTTGAGGCGCCTATCAGTTCACCGGTAAAAATATTTGATAATTACATTTTTCTTGGTTTAGAAACCTGGAATGCCTCAGCTTTACTCACCTCAGAGGGAATTGTCATCTTTGATCCTCTAGAAACACGTTTTGAAGCGGAAGAATACATTGTCAATGGATTGAGAGAACTGGGATATGAACCTGAACAGATTAAACATATTATAGTCATGCACGGACATGGCGACCATTTCGGGGGTGCCAAATACCTGCAAGAGCTATCTGGCGCTGATGTTTATATGTCAGAAATTGACTGGGAATTTGCTGAAACAGATTGGGCTGTAAATGGTCCCCGCAAACCAGGTCAGGAGTTACCAGAAAGAGACAAGTTGATTGAAAATGGCATGACCTTAACTCTGGGTGATACCACCATTGAATTTTATATGACCCCAGGTCACACGCCGGGAACTGTGTCAGCACTAATTCCGCTTAAGGATGGTAATAATGAACATTTAGGAGGGTACTGGGGAGGCTCGGCTTTTTCACCAACGCGAAATGACCTCAATCAATACCAAAATTCTTTACGTCGTTTTAGCGCTATCGCAGAAGAAGCTGGTGTAGACGTTATTCTTGGCAACCACCCTGCCAATGATATGAGCATAACTAGACAATACTTGTTGGCACAGCGAGATAATGAAAATAGCCACCCGTATGTTGTAGGAGCAGACGACTTTTTAAGAATGCTTGGAATATATGAAAGTTGTTTGATGTCAATTCAAGCTGCCTTTAATCAATAGCTATAATTCGATATTTTACAAAATGCTGGTTTCTGCTATCGACCCACAGTAGGCATTAGGATAAATTGTTCCGGTAAGCACATACCATCGTGATTAAAAATGGAAGTTCTGAATTATCAATGACATACTGGATTTCATAAAGTAAATAGGAGGTTCTAATGCGTTCAATCCTTCCTATCAATTTCAAGACTGTCCTGTTGCTCTTGCTGCTTACACTGCCTCTATCCTCTTTGGCGCAGTTCGGTTCGAATCCCCAAATGGATCCTAAGCAAGTTGCGCCTGGGGAGTTCCTTATTGATCCACCCACCTTACATAACCTGGGTTTCGAATGGTTCATTGATGGAGATGAAAATCGTAATTCCACAGTGGAAGTGGACTATCGCAAATTTGGTCAGCGTAGCTGGCAGAATGCACTACCGCTGTTGCGGTTAGGTGGTGAACGCATCTATATCGAATCAAGGGTGGATGTGGAACTGCCGCCGATGTTTGCCGGTAGCATTCTAGACCTGGAACCGGGAACTGCCTACGAAGTTCGCTTTACCATTAACGACCCAGATGGTGTCAGCGGCGGGCTTGTCGAAAAAATTATTACGGTAAACACCCGCTCAGAACCAATGCCTTATGCTGGCGGCCGGGTATTTCATGTTTATCCCCCAGGCTTTGAGGGAGACATGCAAGAGCCTGGTTTTGAAGGACTTATGTGTGCATACAACTACTGGTGTGCCGGCACTGACTGGGCTACTTCCGGTCGTCCCCGAGTACGCCCAGGCGATACGCTGCTGGTCCATGCTGGCACCTACAAATACAATCGCTATGAATACACAAATAATCCACTGGTAAACCGTACCACCCCGCTGGAGGGCACCTACTACCTGACTGCTGATGGAACTGCTGAAATGCCCATTGCTATTAAAGCAGCCGGTGATGGTGAAGTGATATTTGACGGAGATGGCAACTCTGTACTGTTCAATGTGCAGGCTGCCGATTACACATATTTTGAAGGCATTACTTTCCGTAATACGGAAATTGCCATTCTCGCCGGCACCCAGTTTATAGCTGGTTCGAAAGGACTTACCGTTAAGAACTCGCGTTTCGAAGACGTGGGAGCTGGAGTATTCACCAACTATTCAGGTTCCAGCAACTTTTATATCGCTGATAGCTGGTTTTACGGACGCAATGATCCCGACCATCTGATTGGCTGGGCCGGGCCAGCATTGTGGAGCCGCTTTGATGGTGTTGATGGTCAGGTATACCCTCCGGTCATGTCTTCTTATGTAGCAGTAAAGCTCTACGGTCCCGGTCATGTGGTTGCCTATAACTACATTACTGACTTTCATGACGGCATCAACGTGGAAACCTATGGCGCACCGGATGGTTCCGTCGCCTCAGGCCCCGGCATAATTGGTGGTCCACATTATCCTACTCCTGAATATTGGGACCGCAGACCAGTCGCCATCGACTTTTACAATAACTACATCACTAATAGTCACGACAATCCCATTGAGGCCGATGGCAGCATGCACAACATCCGTATCATGCGAAACATGCTGATCAATCATCCATCGCATGCCTTCTGCAATCAGCCTGCACTGGGTGGACCTGTGTACTGGATTCGCAACATTGCCTATAACCTGCCCGGCGGCTCTACCCGCCTGACCGGGGGCTCAGCCGGAGTCCTGTTCTACAATAACACCATCCTTTCGGAAACCACGGGCAATACCCAAAACTCACACTGGCGCAATAACCTGATCCTGGGCCAAAACGCAGGTTCTTCGTTTACTGGTGACGGCAATCCCATCCTGTTTGGTATTAGCACCTACACTAACTACAGCTCATCAGACTACAACGGTTTTAGTCCCATGCCAGGTCAGGAGGTAAATTTCAGTTGGGCTTCTCCACCATTTGAAGTCCTGGCCGATTATCCCGGACCGGATTCCAATCCTGATTTACAGACTCGTGAGTTCAACACGCTGGCAGACTACAGTGCTGCGACCGGCCAGGACAGCCACAGCATCCTGCTGGATTATTCAATCTTCGAAAATGTACCACAGCTCAATTCACGGGATATTCAGAACTTGCAGCGACTGTATAACGCAGAAGATCTGGACTTTTCTCTAGTACGTGGCGCAGCAGCCGTTGACAGAGGATTGGTGCTGCCAAATGTAAGTGACATCTTCAATGGACGCGCTCCTGATCTGGGCGCACTGGAACGTGGAGAAGAAAAACCTCACTACGGACCGAGGACTCAATGATACAGTGCCAGGCGATAAAGCATTCAAAGTCGGATTAGAAGATAAGATTTTAGCTGCACCTACGGATACCAATACTGTCTTAAAGAAAGTGCCGCAGAAATATGGATTTATTCGGACAGGAGAAGTGAATTGTTGGGGATGGTTTTAATTGGGTATGCTTTACATAAAGGTTAATAATTCGATCTCAGTCACGCCTCCCATTGGCGAAAACTGACGTTGATATAAAAATAAAATGAAGAATATCTATTTCATGCTTTTAAAGCCCATCCACCAAGTCGGGAACCTTCTTTCGGTCACAGTTACATCACTAAGGACTGATAAAGAAGTATTCCTTGGGTCTTGAATAATATTCGACAGTAATTGTTCAACATTGTCAAATTAACCTAAATGCATAAATTTATAGAAATATGCTGTCACTAGTTGCAAATTGTGGCCGCGAAACCCTCACAACCAAATCGCTTTATAGGACCCATTGGATTAAAGAAGTCGACTGATTTCATGGGTAATCTATATTCAAATCAGTTTAATGCTATCCAAGTAATCAGCCCACCCTTGTATCATCTTTCGACGACCTTCGAGGTGAGCCGTCCGGTTATACGCTCTCCCATTTGGGTCTTTTACAGCATGTGCTAACTGATGCTCAATCCAGCCCACACGATAGCCTAATACCTCATCTAGAATC
>Ga0181585_10000584_pt1 | contig 30989 bp, 36 predicted proteins | sample 071ome_29_FD_132469 | JGI IMG/M metagenome (GOLD analysis project Ga0181585, IMG submission 132469) | Coastal salt marsh microbial communities from the Groves Creek Marsh, Skidaway Island, Georgia - 071407BT metaG (megahit assembly) | ecosystem: Environmental > Aquatic > Marine > Intertidal...
CCTGGCACGATCATGGGATCGTTTGAAGGCACGCTGACTGAAACACAAATGTGGCAGGTGATTGCTTATTTACGTGACCAAGCAAAACAGGTAGCTGCAAACAAGTAACTAAATCATTCATTAAACTATACCTGTTGAGACAATTTAAAAACAATCTCATTGCACTATTGTTTTTAGCTCTCGGAGTTTGTTCGAATCTATCCTGGAGTGCTGGCACTATTGCCTATAACGAAACTCTGGATGGATTCAAATATCCATTTGCTGTTGACTACTATAAGTTTGAAAGTTTTGGTCAAGACTTAAAAATGGCTTATATGCATGTTAGAAGTCCTATGACTGAAACTAGCTCCAGCAAGCCAACAGCTGTCTTGTTGCATGGTAAAAACTTCTCAGGATTTTACTGGGAAGAGGTTGCGCATTCATTGCAGGACTGGGGTTATGATGTCTTGATTCCTGATCAGATTGGTTTTGGTAAATCCAGCAAACCTGTTAATTTTCAATATTCATTTAGACAATTCGCGCGTCTGACTCATGAATTGCTTAAATCAAAAGGTATAGATAAATTCATTGTTATTGGTCATTCCATGGGTGGAATGTTAGCGATAGAAATGGCTTACCTGTTTCCCAAAGAAGTACAAAATCTTGTTCTGGTTAATCCAATCGGTCTTGAAGATTACGGCTATTATTCAGCGCCAAAGCCATATGAGTTTTTTCTGAATTATGAAAGAAAAAAAACCATAGAAGATATTATCGCTTATCAGAAGAAAAATTATTACGCCGGTCAGTGGGAAGAAAAGTATGAGGCATTAACCAGAATTCATGAGGGTTGGTTAAATGGTCCGGACGCTGAAAAAATTCAGACGGTTAATGCGCTGACTTACAATATGATTTTTTCAGAACCAGCAATATTAAAGGTGCCGGAACTGCAAACAAACATCTCTTTGATTTTAGGCACGCGTGATCGTACTGGTCCCGGGCGTGGTTGGCGCAGTAATGAACTCGACTATGAGCTTGGTCGTTATGATAAATTAGGTAATCATATTAAACAGAAAAATAAAAAAGTAAGACTGTTTGAATTGAATGAACTCGGACATTTGCCACAGATTGAAGACTACAGCCGATTTGAATCTGTCTTGAAAAAATCACTTCAATAGTGGGTGTTAAATGAGTTTTAAATCCTCAAATAGAGTTACCGAAATTTCTGATAGATATGGATTCTTTTTTTTGTTTGACCTGGGGAATCGTTGATGGCTTATGAAGACCTTGGGCAAGGAGTGTATCACATCGATACACAATATATTCGGCCGGGTATGGCGAGTCTGTATTGTGTTGTTCACAATGATGAAGTAGCTATCATTGAAACCGGAACTGCCTATTCTCTTCAATATGTAGAAGCATTTTTAAATGAACTGTCGCTTACTGTAGAACAGGTTAAGTATGTCATTCCGACACATGTGCATCTGGATCATGCAGGAGGGGCGGGTATCATGATGCATAATTTTCCTGTAGCACAATTGGTTATTCATCCGCGCGGTGCTCGCCATATGATCGATCCGAAAAAACTAGTGGCCGCTGCAGAGGCGGTGTATGGAGAAGAGACTTTCAGGAATTTATATGGGGAAATACTGCCTATTGATTCATCACGAGTGATAAGTGCAGAACATGAAACTTCTATCAAACTGAATGACCGTGAATTTATTATTGTAGATACACCCGGGCATGCCTATCACCACTTCTGCGTGGTTGATGAATTTAGCAAAGGTATATTCACCGGCGACACTTTTGGACTTTCTTATCCCGATATATTATTTCGCAATCAACGTTTCATTATCCCAACCTCAACACCCACACAATTCAATCCTGATGCATTACACCAATCGATTGATTTATTGATGTCGTATCAACCAACACAAATGTATCTGACGCATTTTAATCGTTTGTCGGATCCTGCTTCATTAGTTGATCAGCATCATGAGTGGATCGATAAATTTGTTGGCTTAGCCGAAGAGATTCAACCTAAGGATGATGACGGTTTAACAAAAATGAAACGGGGTATGGGAGAGATGTTGCAAGAGAGTTTCGACTTAAGTGATGAAATTATATCGGGACAACTTGCTATGGATATTGATTTAAATTCGAAGGGTTTGGTGTATTGGTATCAAACTCGAGATGTAAACTGAGGTGCCGAAGAAACCCGTAATTTATTAAATAAATGTAAATCAAGGATTCGATATTACCTTTATTGGTTAGACGCACCCAGTACTATACAATATTTCACTACCTAGTCGCTTTACAACAAGAATTATATGCAAAAAGCAGACATTGTCTGTACTACAATAGGGGGTATACTAATGACTACAAAGGCTCAGGATTACTGGAAAGCTAATCTAAGATTGGTGTTAGGATGCATGATTATATGGTTCATTGTATCTTTTGGCTGTGGCATTTTGTTTGTTGATGAACTTAATCAGATTCGAGTTGGTGGTTATAAGCTTGGCTTCTGGTTTGCTCAACAAGGCTCAATCTATACATTTCTAGTACTCATTTTCTTCTATGGATGGCGCATGAATCTTCTCGATAGAAAGTTCGATGTGCATGAAGACTAAAAAATAGGAGAACATGATGGAATTACAAACACTCATATATTTATTTGTTGGCGGGACATTCGCTCTCTATATTGGCATTGCTGTTTGGGCTAGAGCTGGAAGTACCGGCGAATTCTATGTTGCGGGCAAGGGCATAAACCCAGTCGCTAACGGTATGGCAACTGCTGCTGACTGGATGTCCGCAGCATCCTTTATTTCCATGGCAGGTCTTATTGCATTTAAAGGTTACGATGCCTCGGTATATCTCATGGGTTGGACCGGTGGTTATGTGTTACTGGCCATGTTATTGGCGCCTTACCTAAGAAAATATGGAAAGTTTACAGTGCCAGGATTCATCGGTGACCGCTACTATTCAAATACGGCACGTTTGGTTGCTGTGATATGTCTTATTGTCGTCTCGATTACCTATGTAATTGGTCAAATGAAAGGTGTCGGTGTGGCATTTGGTCGTTTTCTGGAAATTGATTTTGAACATGGCGTTATGTTCGGTATGGGTATCGTTTTTATCTATGCAGTACTTGGCGGCATGAAAGGCATTACCTACACACAGATAGCCCAATACTGTGTACTGATTTTTGCTTACACGGTGCCGGCAATATTCATCTCCTTACATCTTACTGGTAATCCATTACCTCAATTAGGACTAGGTAGCACACTAGCCGATGGTGGTGGGCTTCATCTTCTGGATAAGCTTGATAGTACTCTTATCGATCTTGGTTTTGCCGAGTATACGGCGCGGAAAGGAACGACATTTAACATGGTGCTACTGACGATGTCGTTAATGATTGGCACGGCAGGATTGCCACATGTAATCGTTCGTTTCTTTACTGTGCCAAAAGTGCGTGATGCACGTCGTTCAGCTGGTTGGGCATTATTATTTATCGCCATTCTTTACACATCTGCACCAGCCGTTGGCGCGATGGCGATATATAATTTTATTAAAACCGTTCAAGTCGAAGAAGTCGGCAGCCCAGATGGCAATTTAGTCTACGAAGAAAGACCGCAATGGTTTAAAACATGGGAAAAGACAGGTTTGCTGAAGTTCGAAGACAAAAACGGTGATGGTCGTATTCAATATTACAATGACCAAAATGCTGAGTATGAGTCGCAAGCTGCCGAATATGGTTGGCAAGGCAATGAAATGGTCAAGGTTGATCGCGACATCATGGTGCTTGCTAATCCTGAAATTTCAAAACTGCCAAACTGGGTGATTGCGTTGGTTGCGGCAGGAGGCTTAGCCGCAGCATTATCAACGGCCGCCGGTTTATTGCTCGCAATAGCATCTGCAATATCTCACGATCTGGTTAAAGGCATGTTAAGACCGAATATCAGTGAGAAGAGTGAACTCATGGTTGGTCGATTGGCCATGACTGGCGCAATTCTGTTAGCGGGTTATTTCGGTATGAATCCGCCCGGATTTGCTGCACAAGTGGTTGCACTTGCATTTGGTCTTGCGGCTTCATCTATCTTCCCGGCATTGATGATGGGGATCTTTCTCAAGGGTATAAATAATAAGGGTGCGATTGCAGGTATGCTTACCGGTTTGCTTAGCACGCTTATTTATATCTTCTGGTTCAAAGGATGGTTCTTTATTCCCGGAACAGAGATGCTACCGAATACAGCGGAATATTGGCTCTGGGGAATACAGCCAGAATCATTTGGTGCTATCGGTGCATTAATTAATTTTGCTGTTGCGATCTTTGTATCTGCGATTACCGATGATCCACCTGAACATATTCAGCATTTGGTTGAACATATTCGTGTCCCAAGAGGTAGTGGTACGGGCATGGATCACTGATATGTTTACAATGCTCTAATTTAACGAGGCAATAATTATGTACAGTTTCAATCGTCGCCGGTTTGTAAAGGCATCGATAGTTAGCAGCTTTCTGGCGTTGTTTTCGAAAGATAGCTTGGCTGGAACGGTCACTCCACCGGAAATTGAGGGACCGTTTTATCCTCTTACACCACAGAAAGATATGGACTTTGACTTAACTTCTGTGATTGGCAGAGAGGGGACAGCACAAGGTCAGGTCGTATTTATAGAAGGTCAGGTTGTCGATCAAAATTCAAACCCTGTTGAAGATGCAACAGTTGATATCTGGCAGGCAAATGCAGCTGGTCGTTATCGACATCCACATGACACAAACCCTGCGCCTCTTGACCCGGATTTTCAGGGTTGGGCGATTGTGCAAAGTGGTAAGCAAGGCAAGTTTAAATTTAAAACGATAGTGCCTGGCGCGTACCCAGTAAACAAGGATTGGACTCGTCCACCACATATCCATTTTAAAGTGTCGAAACGTGGGTACTCGGAGTTGACGACTCAAATGTATTTTCCGGCGAATGAACTAAATAGTACTGATATTTTGCTGCAGGCAAAATCGAAGAACGAACAGCAACTGATGATTGCCAGAACGGTTTCAGAAAGTCCATTTACTCTTGAATACATAATTACATTGGGTTCGGCATAAATACGTTTTAAGTATTCAATACATTTTATTGCACAGCATTGTCTAGTAACAAAGCGCAATAGAACGAATAGCTAGCGGAGGAATGTTATGAGCAAGTTCATTTTGACATCTTTAGTAGCCTTTACAGTTTCATTTACCAGTGGGCTAGTAAATGCTGACTCTATTAACGTGCCTGATGGTATGGCATTTGATATTCCTTACGGGACAGCGATTGATTTAGAAACGGCGAAAAAACTGACTGCCGCAGTTGAGGCAAAGGCAAGCAAACATCGCTGGAAATTAAATATTGCAGTCGTCGATCAAAATGGCGATCTGGTGCATTTTTCACGTATGGATGGTGCTCAACTTGGTTCGATTAATATTGCTCAGGGAAAAGCACGCACGGCGGCGCGTTATCGCCGTGATACCCGCTTCTTTTTTAATGCATTTGAAGCAGGTCGTACATTTATTGGAACACTTGATCCAGAGCTTATTGCTTCGGCTGGTGGCTTACCATTAATCCAGTCAGGTAAGTTAATCGGTGCAATTGGTTGTAGTGGTGCTTCGGGTGATCAGGATGATGCAGCTTGCCAGGTAGCGGTCGATTTGATTAATCAGTAGATGCTCACATTTAATCTCTAACAAAGAAGAAAATAAGCAAGATTATTAAATTAGAAGCGCCGAATTAGAGCGCCTATTTGCAAGATTGATTGCAAATACTCAATGCTGTTTGGCGGGGTGATTTATGTTATAAATGTCGCCCTGTAATATCGGTTCGGGAAAAATATAAAATGTTCAAAATTAGACACACCATGCCAAACACAATGATTGCTGCACACTTCGCAGCATTGTTATTAATCGGTCAAGGTGCAATTGCTGCTGGTAACGATAGAGTGCTATATCAGGATGCACAAGATTACGTGAAAATTGTTAGACAGGATGAACGCAGCATCCCGAATGAACACCCATTTTCTATTGGTGAAGAGGAAATTATCAGCTTGCTTTCACCACTGACCTACAAAAAGAAATCTTTTTTGGGAATTGGCGGTGGCGGACGTGAACCGATATTTGAAAGGAGACAACTGGAAAGACTAAGCGTTTATCTGAGTCAGGGATTGAAAGCAGCAAATAGATATCAGGATGTTGTGTTTGCAATGTCCGGGAGCAAGAAAAAATTAATGGGCAGTGAGACATTGGTTACCAGCGGGCGAATATTCATATCAGCTGGTCAATTAAATATTATTTTTGGTTATATTGATCTTGATTATGATGCTTACCTCGATAGTAAGGACCATATTGCCTACATTGAAAGAGGCCGTTCAGGCGAGAACACCGCTCATTACCGCGAAGTAACTGCCGAACTGACAAGAGCTCATCCGGTGGAAGCGGGTCAGCGAAAAAGCGGTCGTAGTAAAGTCGAGGTATCCAGTAATGGGGGGCAGTTAGTCAGTGCAAAACGCAAAGATTGGCTAATGATTACTCTGGGAGAAAGAACTGTCGCTGACAAAGCCGCGATGGAGCAAATCCAGCAGGCGAATGATAGTGTCGAACAAATCCGCGCCCGACATGAGGGCAAATTCAGAGACGATTCTCAGTATCAATCAGCTCGACAACCGGTAAGACAAGAGTTCAAAGACACTAAAACATTGGACGAAAGGTTGGAAAAACTTAAGGAATTGCGTGAAAAGGAACTGATTGACGATGCAACCTATCAGAAAAAACTCGAAGACCTCATGAGCGAGCTCTAATAATTTTTAAACATATTTATAGATAGCGGTTAGTCAGGTGGGCTGGCTGACCGTTTTTCATTTTTATTTCCACTACTAAATCTTCATCAGAAATAGCTCAGAACTCAACTCGTTCACGTTGCAATAATAATACGATGGTGAATTTCGGAAATAAGGTAAAATTTGGGCTTATTTCGAATTTTTAATTTAAGTTTGGCACGTAAGTATAGATAAATATGAGCTAAATACTTTTAAATAAATGAAACAATATGCGATACAAGCAGCATAATTATGAGACAAAGAGAGATATCAGCTTGTTGTTATATTACAACATAACTGTTGTAAAAAGATTTATTTGTTGTTTTTTTTTTGCATAAAGTCTGTTACTATCCTTTTTGCCCTTAATTAGTGATTAGCTAAATAGGTGTAAAAAAGTAATTAATTAATTAATTAGACACAATAAAGATATTAAGAGGATATTTATAATGAATACATCCAAATTAAAAAGTCTTGCTGCAGCGGTTGCGCTTTCATGTGCATCAACTGGCGCAATGGCTGATATGACTATCGCTGAAGCGGACGACGGTACTAAACTGTCTATGTTCGGTATTATTGACGTAGGTGTTCTTTATCAAGATAAATTCACCGCGCAAGCAGAAGACACTTTGCAAATTGAATCAAGTGGTATGCGTCAATCAGTATTCGGTTGGAAAGGTAGCCGTCCAATGTTCAATGGCAGCACCGTATTCTTCAACTTAGAAGCTCACTTCGATATCGACTCTGGTATGTTCCATAATACCGCTGACGATTTACGTGGCGCAGATGCTGATGATGAAAGTGGTAATCTGGCTTTCCGTCGTCAAGCTAACCTGGGTATGACAGGCGATTGGGGTACCGTGATCGTTGGTCGTCAATATGGTCCTGCTCTGTTAGCTCATCTGGCTTCTGAGCCACGTGTATTTAGAGAAAACTTCTCTAATCTGTACGCTTGGGCTTACACTCAGTTATTCAATGATATTAATGCTGCCAATGCTGGTGGTCGTAACACCAACAACGACGTTGGTATCTTCATGAAGAACTCTGTTCAATATCGCAACAACCTCCAAGGTCTGGACTTCGGTATTCTGTACTCTTTTGGTGGTGTTGAAGGTAGTCTTGAAGATAACAGCATCCTTGCTCTTGGTGCTTCATACCCAATCGGTAACGTTACTCTGACCGGTTCTTGGCAACAAATGAAAGACCAGCAGACTGGTAACTCACTTACCGATCACTGGAGTGTAGGTGCTGCTTATAAAATGAATGACTTCACTTTCAGAGCAAACTACATGGATGCTAAAAACGAAACTCAAGCCGGTGTAGACGTTCTTGACTTCTCTGGTCTTGGTCTTGGTGTTGAATGGGCATGGAATGAAAAGAACGCGCTCATCGTTGCTTACTACAACAACGAAGACGACACTAACGCTGGTGGTACCGGTGGCAGTGCTGAAACCGATTCATGGGTAATCAGCAACGACTACTTAATTGCTCCATCTACCACTCTGTACAGCGTGTTATCAGTTGTTGATGTAGACGCCAATGCAGGTCAAGTTGCTAACTTCGCAACTTCAATTGTGGCTAATCCAGCTCCAGTTGGTGAAACCACTACCTTCGTTAACGTTGGTGTGAACTACCAGTTCTAATTGAGTTGTTCGAAATTTGGCTACTACCGTATGGTAGTGGCCATTTTCATAAAAAAAACCAGGCATTGCCTGGTTTTTTTTATGTTCTACTCAAAAATCATGTCAGTCGTCAATCAAATGACCCCTGATAGATCATTTTATCGTGTGCGAATTCCGATAAGTTAGCTTGAGCATATCGAACTGGAAAAATTAAACGAGAGATCGTTCATGTGAATTTTGAGTGCTTCAGCTTTGCGTCACATATTTACAAAACTGTCGTTTCAACACTGAGACGTGAATTTGGTTTTTAATCAGTACTTCTATTTGGTCATTTTTTTCGTTTATTATTTTTCGCTCAAAAATGTTGCGGTGAAGCAATTTCCCCCTGAAAATTAAGCTCTAAATGTTTTTTTTTCTGGAAGCTCTGTTTTGAATCGTCTATGCTTTATGCAGATGCTATGTATAAGACAAATAATGATCGAACAGCATCTTTAGAATAAATAAATGATTAGTTGGGGAGTGTTTTATGATTAGTGGTAAAGTAAAGTGGTTCAGTGAATCAAAAGGTTATGGATTCATCGAGCCTGAAGGAGGTGGCGAGGATATTTTTGTACATTTTTCATCAATAAAAGCAGAAGGTTTCAAAACATTGAATGAAGGACAAAGTGTTACTTATAATGCAGAAAAAGGTCCTAAAGGAATGCATGCAGTAGAAGTAGAGCCTTCCTCATAAAATTCAACTGAAATTATTATAAAGCCCTGCATATTTTGCGGGGCTTTTTTATTTTACGCCTTCCAGCATCCACTTTTCGTTATTACTCAGGGCGTTATTTAAAGGGCTATGATCCATAAACGTTATTAAATGAAATGATTTTAATACTCAGTTTATGTAAACCTGAACGATTTGAACAACTTGAGTTATATATAAGAAACGTGATTATATTGTAATTAGTATGACAAAGCGGAGACTTTTTGATGGCAACATGGGAACAGATATTACTAGGTATAGCGGCAGTTATAATGCTGTTTTTCTTCTGGCCAGGCATAAGAAAAATGCTGAAACAGAGCCAGCAAGCCGAAAATAAGGATTGGCAAGGTGCATTAATGCCCATAGGTATTGTAGTTATATTTGTTATTCTAATGATTATAGTTGCACGCTCCTGAATGATTCAGGAACATTCTCCTATTTCCATATTCAAAAATAATTCACAAAATAATTCACAAAATAATTCACAAAAGAACTCTCATGTATAGTGCATTTTCTGTGAGCATGAGAAAATAAGATTTAATTAAGTATGTCGTATCGCGATTCGAGGTAAAAATGAAACGTTTTATTTATACAAATATATTAATGGTAATGATGCTATTTGGTTTGGTGTCAGTAACACATGCGGAAGAAGAAGAGTTACTCACAGCGGGAGAACTGAAAACCAATTGTGATAAAGCTGCCAGTCCAGGAGCTCCAAGTAATTTTTGCATGAAGTATGTGGGTGATTTTGTCTTAATGATGATGGCCATGCAACAAGCAGAACAAAGCCCGCCAGTATTTTGTATCAATCCACAAGCAAATAGTCTTCAGTCGGTGACTGTAAAGGTACATGGCTATCTCCGTGCTAACTCATCTCGAAGAGCTGAACCCGCGCAGGATTTAGTACTGGAAGCCTTAAATAAGAATTACCCCTGCTCGTTGAGTAGCAGCACCTAACATGACTGCCGTCGCGCAAAAAAAAAAATACGATCACAATAAACTGCATAAACGGCTGCGCCGAAATGTTGGTCAGGCTATTTCAGATTACAATATGATTGAAGAAGGAGACCGGGTAATGGTGTGTTTATCCGGTGGTGCGGACTCCTATACTATGCTCGATATTCTTATGAGTATGCAGCGTACGGCACCAGTTAATTTCGAATTGATTGCTGTCAATCTTGATCAAAAACAGCCGGATTTCCCAGAACATATATTACCCGAATATCTCACTGAACTGGGTATCAAGTTTCATATAATTGAGGAAGATACTTATAGTGTGGTGAAGCGCGTTATCCCGGAAAATAAAACCTACTGTGGGTTATGCTCGCGTTTACGCCGTGGTGTCTTATATCGAGTTGCAAAAGAAGAAGGTTATACCAAGGTCGCACTGGGTCATCATCGTGATGATATTATTGAAACATTATTTCTGAATATGTTTTACGGAGGGAAATTAAAATCAATGCCTCCCAAACTGAAAAGTGATGACGGGGAAAATATTGTCATCAGACCTTTGGCGTATTGTGCAGAAAAAGATATTAAAGCGTATGCCGAGGCAAAGGTATTTCCAATAATTCCATGTAATCTTTGTGGTTCACAGGATAACCTTCAGCGTCAAGCAATCAAGGCAATGTTAAATGAATGGAGTCGTACATATCCGGGCAGGGTAGAAACGATATTTACCAGTGTGCAAAATATTGTACCTTCACATCTGCTGGATACGTCTGCCTACAACTTTATTAATTTTGAAGAGAATAAAGCAGTATCACCTGATAGTGCCGCTTGGTTGCTTGGTGATCGCGACGAATAATAGCTGCTTGTAGTTAATGGAAAACTTTTCAACTCTTCAGCAAATTTTTATCTGGGCAATTCCAGTTTTGTTTGCGATAACCCTGCACGAAGTCGGACATGGTTATATTGCCAAATTATTAGGTGACCCGACTGCTGCAGAGAGAGGACGTTTAAGCCTTAATCCTCTAAAACACGTTGACCCAATGGGCACTGTCGTTATGCCATTAGTTGCTTTTTTTCTAAGCGGCTTTGTCTTTGGCTGGGCAAAACCGGTGCCAGTGGATTGGAGTAGATTGAAAAACCGTAAACGTGATATTGCATTGGTAGCATTGGCAGGACCGGGAGTCAACCTGATCATGATTGGTATCTGGATTGTGTTAGCAATGTTGTTTATGGACGGCGCTAATCAAAATAATATGTTTGCAATCATCATTATACTAATGGCGTGGGCAGGCATCATTATTAATAGTTTATTGATGATTCTGAATCTTTTTCCATTACCACCATTGGATGGCAGTCGAGTGTTATATGCCTTATTGCCGGATAAATGGGGAGCTAAATATTTACAGATTGAACCTTATGGGCTGATTATTTTAATCTTACTACTGGTATCTGGCATCCTGTTCAAAGTATTGGGGCCTGTTCTGACAGGCGTTCAAACATTTTTATTCCAATTGATCATGCAGTGATCTGGCGATTGGTTTACAAGCTTAAAAAGCTGTATCAATACGGAAGCAGATTGTCTAATCAAACGTATTGCTTATGAAATGTCGAATAATGCCGGTATTGAATTACAAATACTGATGATTCATCGTGTTGCTCTGGACAAATAGGCGTGGCCAAGAATTTAATCTAATTTGTGATGTCTAACTACGTTAATAGGAATTTTACCATGCGATTAATCTATTTCTTAATATTCATTTTCCCTCTTTCAGTACATGCAGTTGAATATGATGCTGTATATGACGCTTATATAAATGGTGATTATGAGACGGCATTTGTGGGTTTTTCTGAACTGGCCGATAAAGATTATATGAGGGCACAATTCTATCTGGGTGAATTATATCGTGAGGGGAAGGGTGTAGAACAGGATTATGCTAAATCATTAGAGTGGTATAAAAAAGCAGCAGAACATGGTGAGCCAAAGGCAATACATAATGTTGCGATATTTTATCATAATGGCATTGTAGTTGAACGCGATTTTACTGAGGCAGCGTTATGGTATGAAAAAGCCGCAGAAAAAGATTACACCCCTTCCATGGCCAATGTTGCCAAACTTTATTATAAGGGTGACGGTATTAAAGAAGATAAAGCGCGTGCATTATATTGGTGGAAACGAGCTGCTGAATTGGGTAGTAAAGGTGCACAACATAATATGGGCTTGATGTACATAACTGGGCAGGCTGGATTAGAGCAGGATTTTGTTCAAGCAGCAAAATGGTATCGTAAGGCAGCAGAACAAGGATCGAAAGAGGCGCAAAATAGTTTAGGCACTATGTATTTTGAAGGTAAAGGTGTAGAGAAGGATTTAATCAAGGCCTATGGTTGGTTCAGCCTTTCTGCAGCCGCAGATTTCGAACAAGCAAAACTCAATATTATAATTGTTGAAAAAAATTTCAACGAAGTCGAAATGCTTGACGCAAAATCAATAGCAGACGAGTATCTATCTAAATATATCGTCGATAAGTAATTTATTGGAGTAGTTAGTTGTTTAATAAAATTTTAGTTTTAGTTTTTTGTTTATCGATATCATTCTATATAAATGCAGAAGAATGGGATCAACAAAGCAAACAAGCCATGATCAATGGTTGCACTTTTTCATTAATCAGTTCAACTCAAAGAGATTTTGAACAACGTGTTGTTGAATCTGGTAATCCGGATGCAAAGTTCCCCAGAGATCTAATTGAACCTTCCATGGCAATATTATGTGGTTGTGTTGTTCGCCGAGCAGAAAAAGAACACAGTTATGAAGATGCAGTAAATAATCAACAAATCTTTATGCCTTATATTCAGGAAGCCTTTAGTGGTGGCGAATGTATGCCTAAGGGTCCGCTGAGCAATATGATGGGCTACGATCAATAATTATTCCTTGATAGCCTTGTTCAGAATAATGGTTTGAGTTGTTTTATTCTTTCTGATCTTCATATTCAATAACTCAACACTAACCGAGAACGCCATCGCAAAATAGATGTAGCCTTTCGGCACATGTACATCGAAGCCTTCGACCATAAGCGTTAAGCCAATCATCAATAGAAAAGATAACGCCAGCATCTTGAATGTCGGGTTCGCATCAACAAAATCACTAATCGGTTTTGCTGCTTTCATCATGACCCCAACTGCAATAATAACGGCGATTACCATAATCGCTAGTTGATCAACCAAACCGACTGCCGTAATCACTGAATCGAGTGAGAAGACAATATCCAGCACCGCAATCTGACCAATCACCACGGCAAAACTACTTTTTGTCATATTGCCCTGTTTATCAGTTTCAATGACTTCAAGACTATTATGAATTTCATGAGTGGATTTCAGCATCAGGAATAAGCCACCGGTAATCAGTATCACATCACGTCCCGAGATTTCATTACCCATCATGGTAAACCAGGGTTCAACCAGCTCCATGACCCAGACAATGCTGAATAACAAGGCAAGACGAAACAACATGGCAAGCGATAAGCCAATCTGTCGTGCTTTTTGGCGTTGAGATTCGGAGAGCCTGCCGACAAGAATGGAAATGAAAATAATATTATCGATGCCCAGCACAATCTCAAGTAATACTAGTGTGCTTAATGCAATCCACGCTTCTGGGCTAGCGATCCATTCGAACATAGTCATTCCCCTGTTTGTATTGGTTAATTAGATATAGCATAACGATGAAATGACATTAGTAGCAAACTATTCAAGAAGATGAAGATTGTCGATTTAAAAATCTATCCCGAACATATACCGCAACTTGCGGAGTGGCATCATGCGCAATGGAAGGCGATTAATCCTGGGCAAACAATGAAACAACGCATTGAAAAGATGCAGCAGTATTTGAATGATGAGTTTGTGCCAAGTACTTTTGTCGCGATAGAGCATGATATTGTAAAAGGTTCAGCCGCGATTTTGGAGTGAGATATGAAGATAGAAGGCTGTACACCTTGGTTAGCCGGTGTGTATGTAGATGAGCCGCATCGCAATCAGGGTATTGGTTCGGCATTAGTCATATATGCAATGGGGTAGGCAAAATTAAATAATATTGAAAAATTTTATTTATTCACGTCGGATCAGGCAAACTTCTATAGCCGTTTAGGTTGCAGATCATATCAGTGGAGCCTTATTATGGCGAGGTAGTGACAATTATGGTCTATGATGTTAACACCAATTAAAAAAGGATAACCAAAATGTACACAGCATTGTATGCATCTATTCTCGCAGGTTTAATCTGCAAACTTTCATTAAATGTCATTAAGGCACGCCGAAGCAATAAAGTGCTATATGCCGATGGAGATTGTCATGAATTAATTATTGCACGTACGGCACAATCGAACGCAGTTGATTATATCCCGATGGCAATATTGTTATTGCTGTTGCTGGAACTAAATGGTGGACATGTCTTATTAGTGAACGCGATCGGTATCATCTTTGTAATAGGTCGATTTATACATGCGAAAGGAATAGTAAGCGAAAACCTGAAAGGTAGAGTACTGGGGATGCAAATAACGATTAATTTGTTTATCGCATTGATTGTTTCGAATATCGGATATTTAGTTTATTCGAAAATTTTTTAAGTTAATGCCCTATAAAAAATATAAATCATTACATGAATGAGCTTAAAGAAAAAATTATAAAATTGTTAACTTAATACGACTTTACTCTTGAAATAAAAGTCGTTCGTGAAATGCAGCTATTAGGTTTTTTAGCAACTTATCATGACCATATTTCTGATCTATTCTCTTGTGTAGTTGAATAAAATAAATGGCTCCCAGAACAGATAGTTAAATAATAAATAACTCAATATTAAGATTTAGTATTTTCCAACTCATCCCATCTCTCAATTGCTTTTTCCAGTTCATCATTCTTTTTCTGTAACTCATCTAATACAGGTTGTTGTTTATTATAATCCTGCTCGTAAAAGTCACATGCTTGTGTTTGTTCTACTAATTCTTTGATTGCCTGTTCTAGCTTTTCGATCTTGTCGGGCAGGGCATCAAGTTCACGTTGCAACTTATAACTTAGCTTGGCTGGTTTAGCTGACGTATCATTTTTTTTCTCTTCCTGTTTTTGTTTTTTCTTTAATGGGTTATCCATTTCTGCCAACTGTCTGCCGCGTTTTTGCCAATCGCTAAAGCCGCCGGCATAGAGTTTGATATTGCTATGATCCTCAAATACTAGAATAGAACTCACCACATTATCAACAAACTCTCTATCATGGCTAACGATAATCAATGTGCCGGTATAATCTGTTAGTCTATCTTCTAGTACTTCCAGTGTTTCCACATCCAGATCATTCGTCGGCTCGTCAAGGACTAACAGATTACTGGGCTTGATTAATAGCTTGGCAAGGATGACGCGGTTCCTTTCACCGCCGGATAAGACTTTCACTTTAGTCATGGAACGTTTGGGTGAAAACAAAAAACCACGTAGGTAACCAATTACATGACGTTCTTTACCATTGATTTTTATATAGTCACCACCTTCACCAATGATTTGCGCAATGGTTTTTTCCGGGTCAAGAGAGCGTTGCAATTGATCGAAATAGGCAACTTCAATATTGGCACCGATTTTTACTGTGCCGGAATCAGGTGTAATCTCGCCAAGTAATATTCTAAGTAAGGTGCTTTTACCGACACCGTTATTACCAACCAATCCAATACGGTCACCTCGCATGATCTTCAATGATAATTTATCGATAAGTTTATTTTCGCTATAACCATGTGAAATATTATAGGCTTCAACAACTTTTCTGCTGGATTGTTCAGCCTCTTCAATATGTATTCGTGCCTGTTGTTGCGGCTTTAGGCGTTTACTGACTTCATCGCGCATTGCCATTAATGCACGTACACGTCCTTCGTTTCTGGTTCGCCTTGCTTTAATGCCTTGTCGAATCCAGGCTTCTTCCTGTTCCAGTTTTTTATCGAACAAGGCATTTTGTTTATCTTCTGCTTCCAATGCCCTCTCTTTATTTATCAGATAATCATTATAAGTTCCGGGCCAACTAGAGAGTCTGCCACGATCGAGTTCGATAATACGCGTGGCTAGTCGTTGTACAAAAGCACGGTCATGGGTAATAAATATGACAGCACCCTGATAATTATTGATTCTATTTTCCAGCCAGCTAATGGTGCTGATGTCCAGGTGGTTGGTCGGTTCATCGAGTAATAATAACTGCGGATTGTTAACGAGTGCTTTACCCAAGGCAACGCGACGACGCCAGCCACCGGAAAGTTCGGTAAGTGTTAGTTCAGCAGGCAAGTCGAGTTCGGAGATTATAGACTGCACTCGTAGGTCAATATGCCAGCCACCTTCAGCCTCGATTTGTTGTTGCAGATCTTGCATTTCACGCATTTTGATTTTTTCGTCATCCAACTGTTTTTCCGAGAGTTGTTCGAACTTATTGATTAAGGCTTGAAGATGAGAAAGACCTTCTGCGACATATTCTGTGACTGTTTTATTGGAATTATCAGGCAGTGATTGCTCCAGCTGTGAAATCCGAAGATGTGATACTTTAACAATATCACCACTATCCGGTTGTAGCTGATTATCAATAATTCTGATCAGCGTAGATTTGCCTGCGCCATTACGCCCAATCAAACACACGCGCTCACCAGTTTCGATCGACAGATCGATATGATCAAGAACACGTTGGTCGCCGAGCTCAAGCGAGATGTTATCTAAGGTAATTAGAGGCATAGACTACGTTGGTAAAATTTGCGCGGATTATATATGAAATGTAGTCCGACTTCAGGATTTGTCATCCCTCGCTTTCATGTTAATTTAGGCATTCCAGTCATAAAAGTGAGTAGTGACATGCTAGATAAGATCTTCAAGATGCAAACCGAATTAAATGACTATGTATTTGCCAAAAACCAATTAAAAGATACTGACGGTCGGGATTTATCCATGAGCATAATTATTCAGGCAGCGGAAAATAATCAGTTTTCGGTTAATCATTTACCTAATCAATGGCTAGCAAGCTACTCAAAAGCCATGCGCGAAGAGCTTAATGAACTGGATGAGGAGTTACTCTGGAAATGGTGGAGTAAGGATGATATTGATATGCAGAATATTCGTGTGGAGTTGATCGATATTTTGCATTTTCTTGTATCGGCAATGATGTGCGCCGGATTGGATGCCGAAAAAGTGTATGATATTTATCAACAGAAACATGCAGTCAATCTGAAACGTCAGGACTCTAATTATAATAAGATAGATAAAAATGAAGATGATAATCAAACCATAGAATAATTTATTTTTAGCATCAAAATGATGGTTACCATAGTGATATCTATTGTTTCAGTATTGGCAAGTATCTATATTGCCAGTAATAGATCAGTGGTTAGCTAAATTTGTTGTATTGATAGTGGCATTTGATGTGCCTATGAATTTTTAGGTGCAGATAATAATAAACTAGAAAAAATTACGTAGCCGAATCGTATTGTTTTCACCACTATAAATAAGATTGTTGTAAGAATAACTATTCATCATATTCTTTCTCGACATCTCGACGACTTTAAGAATATTTTCAATAATGACATCGGGTGCATCGGTATAAACCTGATGACCACTATCTTTAATAATTTCCTGCCAGGAATGTGTAGTTAATGACAATAAATCCTTTTGCATTAACTGCCATTGTTGTTCGAGTTCTACACCATCAATAATCGGGAGTTGTATTTTTCCTCGCGATATTACAGCTAAAGGAATATTTGGCATTGGTCCCAGAGAACTCACTTGTTGTGCACTGGTAGCAAAGCCCGCTAATTCACTCATTTGAGCTACAGTTGCTTTACGGCTGGCATTAAGTAGATACCATTGTCTCTCAAATTTGTTCATCCACTCGGGTGGTGCCTCTCGTCTGGAAATTTTAAGTGGCTCATCTTTATGTTGCTTATCAAGTTTAGCCAGTCTCTCTATCTGTTCTGGATGGGATGAATCGACTAATACTACCCCTACTGTTATGTCCGAATATGTCGTTGCAAAATAACGTGCTGTAAAGCCACCAAAGGAGTGACCTACTAATATATAGGGTGGTGGTATTTCTGCCTCAAATAACAATCGATTTAGTTCGTAACTGATTTGTGCAGTTGTTCGTTCGCCCGGACCTGTATTACTCCAGCCGTAGCCTGCACGATCATAAACACATACTCGTACGTCACTTGATAATTGTTTTGCCAGTTTATACCAGTTTGCTGACGAATCACCCAGACCGACATCAATTAAAACTGTTGGCGATGAATTACCGAGACAATCGATATACATAACCTGACTATCGATATAAACAAATTTTCCCGGTGGACGAAATGGTTCATCTGCCTGCGTGGAGGTAAGCGAAAGCAAACATAAAGTAATTAATACAATTCGCAAATTTGTTAGACAGAACATGATTAAACTTTTAAGCCTTCAGCTTTAACCACCTCAGTTAATGCTTCTTCCATAATTGCTCTAGCATGTCCGGTCATTTTGCCAAGTTGCGCATGTAGCTCTGCATCTTTTAAGCCACGGTTTTCGCATTGTTCACTGTAAATCTCGAATTGCACTAGTTTCAGTATCAACGTCGATAAATGTTGTGGGCATTCACACTTGATGGTACTGGATAATGATGAAAGCTGAATTAATTCCTTGTTTGTATAATGTCGTCTTGGGGCAGGGCTCTCAATCGAGGTTAATTGAGTAATTTGTGTTTTTGTTTGTGGATGTTCTGAGAGTTGATTGATTTCTGTGCGTAGATGCTCTACGGTCACCGGTGCTGGCACAAGGTGATAGCGTGAAGAACTTAATAAGCGTTTGGCAGCACTGTTGGTAAAGCCATACACTAGTATAATATTTTTTGCACCTGATTGTTTATAAAGCTGATCAATTTCAGAGATCTGTTCTTCCTGTACAGTAGGATATTCAACTACAAGGATATCGATAGGTTTATCATCATTGCTCTTATAAAACTCTTCTTCAGTATTGTATAAACCGTCAATAGTAAATAATTCATTATCGGATTGATGATGACTTAGCTGTAATGATAGTACATCGCCGATCACAACTACACGGCTGCCGCTTTTGTTTTTTCTACTTGTTTGATTATTCTTTATTCGGGAATTATTTTCATCGTGTAAATCAAGACGTTCAACTAATTCAACATTGGATAAATTAGCAATGCTGCCTATAGAGTGTCCTCGATCAACAAGCATTTTAAGTAATGTTAAGCGGTTTATATCTCCACGTTGATAAAGTCGATCAGCATTGTTTGAACGTATAGGTTCAACAACACTGTAACGCCGTTCCCATATACGAAGCGTATCTACGGGTATGTTAGTGATTCTTGAAACAGCTCCTATTTTGAATGCTGTTGCAGCTCTGGTTGTCTCTGTAATTTTCATAGACATGCTATGTTTCCTCTAAGTTAACTATTAAACAATTTAGACAAAGCATCGACTAAAATCAATGTAGAGCATGTTAAATCCCAAAAACATAGACAAAACATGTATAATTCATTGAATATAAAAGATATTGTTTATCTTATTGTCTAAGACAAATAAATAGTTAGTCAAAGAATACTTCAATACATAATTCATAATAAATTTTAATTTTGTGTCTGCTGACAGTTTAGAATAGGGGTATTTATCAATTGTTTCCGAATATAAATAATACAAACATGGATATACAAAATCTGATTCGCTCACGTCGTACGATACATGATTATGTGTCGGAAGATTTCATATCAAGAGATGATATTAAATCGATTATTGAAACAGCATGTTGGGCGCCGAATCATCATTTAACCGAGCCATGGCATTATTATCTATTGGGTCAAGAAACTATAGATGAAGTTTGTGAATTAAATCGAAGTATTTTGCTTGAGACAAAAGGAAAAGAAGTCGCTGAAGAGAAAACAGAGCGTTGGAAAAAGATACCTGGCTGGTTAGTCGTGACTTGCAATAAATCGAATGACCAACTACGTTTCATGGAAGACTATGCAGCTTGTGCCTGCGCCATGCAAAATATTATGTTGTCGCTGTGGGAGAAAGGGTTTGGCTCAAAGTGGTCAACAGGGGAGATTACCAGGAAAAAAGAGTTTTATGATAGTGTCTGGATTGATCAGTCACTGGAACAAATCATGGGCATACTCTGGTATGGTAAACCGGATTTAATTCCGCAAACAGCAAGACAGCCGGTTGCCCAGTTCATCACAGAATTACCCTAGTAAGTTAGTCATGTCTGGCATAAAACAAAAAGAATGTGTTCGTTGTGGTGATTGCGTCAAGGCATGCCCAAAAAAACTTGATGCCCAAAATCTGCACTTGTTTGCAAATACAATAAATATAAAAGAATTAAGAAGCCTGGATTTATCTAATTGTGTTGAATGTGGGGATTGTGATGCGGTTTGCCCGAGTCACATACCTTTAACCAAACAATTCAAACTGGTTAAACAGCAGATTAATAAATTCGAGAAACAGCAAATACAGGCGAAAGAAAACCTGCGACGTTATCAGGCAAAGTTGAAAAGAGAAGAAAAACGCAAGCAGCAGAAAAAAACAGTAAGTAAGTCACTGGTCGCAACTTCATCCAGCTTGAATGAAAATGATAATAAGCAGGCTGTAATTGCCGCTGCTGTTAAACGTGTAAGAGAAAAACGTAAAAGTAAAGTTCAGTAATTCTACTGCCGAAAATTTTATTCCTATATCACGATTTCTATGAAGAATTCATTCTCATGAAGAAAAAACCAAATCCTCAAGGAAAAGGCTTATCACCGATTTTAACTGGTTTAGCCTATGTTCAGCCCAGAAGACAGATTCCAGCCAAGCACATTCAACAAATAAGCAATGAGTTGTTTACTTCATTATTTGTTTTAAGTGCGCGTTTTGATTTTCGACCTGTTAGAGGAAAATCATATTGGCTATATGAAAAAGAAAGTAAATTTCGTCTTTTTACTATTGCACCCACTCATTGGTCTGGTAAGGCACCTGGTCGTTATATTGGAGAATGTATTTTACAAGATGACATGACCTGGACGATTGATCTTGATGAGTCACTTTCTGAAGCAAGTTGGTTTAATGAATTACTGGAGCAGGAAAGGCAGAAGGTTAATATTTCTTTACAACAATCTTCAACACTAGAAGATGCTATGCCTGTTTATCTTGATAAACTACCATACTATCGTCGACTACTTGCCTATGGGCTTGGGCTTTCATTGAAAACGTCGATGGAAAAGGCAGGTATTAAACAGTTGGCTTATAAAGAGGCAGCAACACTATTAATGTATGATAAGAAATGTGAATAGTTGGTAGAATGTCTATTTTGTTATCAATAAACATATTTTATTTAAGATGCTAACACTGCTTACGAATAAATCGTATTAATTCTTTATAAAGAGGAAAAGTAAATGTCATTATCAGTGATTAATGCAGGTTTTGGTCGTACCGGGACAATGTCTATCAAGATTGCTTTGGAGAAATTGGGGTTAGGTCCTTGTCATCATATGGAAGAGGTGGTTAAAAATCCTTCACAACTTCCTTATTGGCAAAAAGCTGCAAAGGGTGAGCAAGTAAATTGGGATGACGTGTTTGCTGGCTATGGTTCTGCAGTAGATTGGCCCAGCGCACATTACTGGAGAGAGCTTGCCGATTATTATCCAGATGCAAAAGTGTTATTGAGTGTACGTCCTGCTGATCAATGGTGGAACAGTTTTTCAGGAACTATACAAGAACTTTTGAAAATCAGGGATCAGGTAGAAGATGAATATCCACGTTCAGTAATGTATATGGCTGATGAAATTATCACTCAGCAAACTTTTAGCAAAATAACTGATGATATGGACCATGCGTTAAAGGTATTTGCAAGAAGAATTGAAGAAGTCAAGCAAACTATTCCTGAAAGTCGTTTATTGATTTATCAGGTTAGTGAGGGTTGGGAACCATTATGTAACTTTTTAGATATACCTGTTCCTGATGAAGATTTTCCAAGAACAAATTCCAAAAAAGAATTTTGGGAAGTTTTTGGCGGAGGTAGTGAGCCCAGTTAGTTGCATGCGTTACATGAAATGAATAACAAACTATGATTTAAATTAAACATTAATAGAGTTTATTAATTGTATAATTTTCTTCTAGTGTTTTATTTATCACATAGTCATCCAATAAAAGTGGCAAGTTGTCATCAGCTTTTTCAAAAAAAGTTAACTCATTGTTAGTTAGCTTTTTATAAAAATCTTTAACAGCGACAAACTCCATTGCTTTATCAAGGTAAGTGCCACCTAACAGATGGCGCATTTCATGCTGGAATATGACTGCTGAAAAGCCGGATAAACGCCCACGCTGTTTATCGCCTTTTGAATCATATGCTTCATATTCTATCCAGTCATAAGTAGCAACATTGCCCAACTTTTCATTATTGGCACTAAGACACCCATGCCAGAAATTATTTTTGCTATAGGAAACGTTCGTGATTTTCGGGTTAATAAAAACCTGAAAAGGAACAGTTTCAAGTGAATCATGCCAGAGAGAAAGTCTATCTGCTTCAATAATAAATATCTGAATATTCTTATTAACCTGATTGGCTGCAATACCTACCCCGTTCCACTTATGCATCGATGAACGTAATTCACTAATAAAGTGATCGAGTGCTACAGTATTGAATTCGTATTCCTCTATTTTTCTGGAATGTGTGTATAGTGAATTTTTTAATCTTTTATCTTTGTTATATGTATGTTGTACGAGCTTAAAACCCGCTTCGGGAATTAATATGGTATCTGGTGCATCAGGTTTGATTGATTTGCAGTTATTGAGCAAGAAAGCACAGCAGCAAACTAGTAATATAATCTTCATTTAAAAATTGATGCCACTGGCCTGCCCATAGTAACGGTATCACTTATAAAGTTAGGGTTGAGGTAAGCCATTGTTTTCCTTATTTTTTTTTAATATTGGTAAAGAATGTTTTTTTTTCTGAACCGAGACACTTGTTATTACTCAAATTAAAAGTATGATTTTTACACTATTTTTATAATTTTTTTCAATTTAGGAGGTTAACATTTTTAAATTAGCTACATTACCACTTTTCTTATTACTTCTAAGCTTTTCCGAGTATGCATTGTGTGGAGATAAGGAGGCAGGAGAAGCAAGGTATAAAAAAACTTGCATTAATTGTCATGGGCCTGCAGGTAAGGGGGCAGCCAGTTATCCAAAAATATCTGGAAATGAAATTTCCTATACGACTTCCAAGTTAAAGACGTATAGGGATGGAATAGAAATTGGTCCCAATTCGGCCTTAATGATTATGATGGCAAGACCCCTAACGGATGAAGAAATTGTAAATTTAGCTGCATATCTTAAAGATGCAAAATATAAATAAAGTAACTAAGAGGAAAAATATTCATGAATAGACTAAGTAAGACTTTTTCGACAGTCACGGCGTCAGCTGTGATGTTAGTCGGATTAATAACTAACGCTAATGCGATGGATGTACCAACCATAAAATCAACGGAAGTTATGTCCGGACTTGAAAACCCATGGGACATGGCTTTCTTACCTGACGGCACAATGTTTTATACTGAAAAATGTAAAGGTCTTTCAGTAAAGACAACATCCGGTGATGTTAACAAATTATATGGAATGAAGGATTCTAAAGGCTATACAAATTCCGGCAATGATCTATTCTGTGATGGTCAGGCTGGAATGTTGGGTGTTGTTCCAGATAGAAACTTCGATAAGAATCGTACACTTTACGTATACTCAACATCTAACAAATATCATGGCGATGGTTGCAAAACTAATTTTGAAAAGTGCGACGGAAACATTGTCATGCGTTTTAAGGTCAGCAAAGATCTTAAAAGCGTTTCTGACCGTACCGATATCGTGAAAGATATACAGTACAAACCATTTAAATCTAATCAGCCATTTGGTGGTCCTGGTGCTCATAATGGTGGCAGGCTGCGTATAGGTCCTGGAGGATATCTTTGGGTTACGGGTGGTGATAGACATAGAGGAGTCTGCCCTCAAGATTCAAAGTTGCTGTGTGGTAAAGTACTCAGGATAGATGGAGATGGTAATGCCCATCCTGACAACAACCCACCTGCCGGTTTTGATAAGCGTATTTACACTTATGGACACAGAAATGTTCAGGGTATAGATTTTCGTCCAAGTGATGGTAGAGCCTTTACTGCAGAACATGGACCATGGCACAACGACGAGATTACTGCGTTGGTGAATGGTGGTAATGCTGGATGGGATCCGGCAGAAAAGAGAGGCGGCAGAGGTGCATGTCCCGATAAATACTGTGGTTATGAGCCTAATCAAATGGATGCTGTAGATCCAGCAGTACGTGCTGCTTATACTCCCATGAGTGATACTCGCTTTGAAGATCTTATGCCTTCAGCCTGGAATAATAATGGTTTTTCTCAGGGCACAGGGTCAGCTGCATTTCTCAAAGGTAGTAACTGGGGGATTTATGAAGGTCGTTTAGCTGCTGGAATTATGGGTATTGCCTTTGGTGATACACCAGCAGGATCTCGCATTGATATGTACGATCTCGCTGCTGATGGTTTGTCCATTAAGAGCGTTGTGCATATGCCTCTTGGGTTTTCAAAAAGGTTTCGTGGTCTTGTGATGGGGCCAGATAATGCGTTATATGCTTCTACTGATGAGGGTGAAATTTATAAAATTACAGCCGATTAAGAAGTAGTATTTGATATTAATGCTCGCGCTATGAAAGTAGCGCGAGCTTTTTATTAAATGTTCGAGCACTCCGCTGAATAGGATTACATCACTTCTTTAATTTTTATAGCTCGTGCCCAGAAGTTATTAGATGAAAATCAATACCATTCTAGCTTTTCAACATTCACAATACACCAACAATACAATATTGTTTAGCTATTCCTTACACAGGATATGGGCAAGACGTTCCATTGCCGAATCCGAAACTATATCTTCCTTTGGCTTTTCCTTCGTATCAGTTGCCATAGCGGGAGTGGTCCAGACTTTATCGATATAAAACGTACTTTGGAGTGTTGTTTCTGAATTTTCGGTGCAGTCTATTCTGATATAGCTCTGATAGCTCGAGGCCGCCATGACTGAGGTCTTATATAAAACTCTATTCCAAACCTTAACGAGATTATCGCTCTTTTGTACTCGTGCGTTGTCAAAAAAAAAGACATCTCCGTTTCTCCTGATAAAATACTCAACCCACTCTGCCATTGAATTGCATGAGAATGCTAGTAGGAATACGAGCAGTAATTTCTTCATATCTATATCCTGATTTAGTTTAGTGGATGGTAGCAAGCCCGCATAAGCTGTTCCAGTTGGGATAAATATTCAGTTGGTGTGAGATCGTTCAGCGTGCTTTATGGTTATGTAAAGTGTAATGTTCTTGCGAGCTAATTTCGTTTCAGAACCTGTTTTTTCTTATATATTAGTAAAGCTTTTCAATGGTTTAGATGAATTTAAGATTCAGAGATGAATACATTGGGGCAGTAATTAAAACTGTATCAAATTAGAGTGCTGCATAGTGTAATTGAACCGTCATTTAATTACGGCTAGGTACAGGGAAGCACCGCAAGCAATAGTTTTAGATAGTAATTAAAATTACTTTTTAACTTAAAATCTCGGTGTAGGCAGTTCGATTCTATCTATTAAAACAATTCTCTATTATCATCAATCTTTGATCAGCGTGCACTGATAAGATGTTAGCTATAGTCTTGAAAAACTCTAAAAACTAAAACATGAATACACAAATGACTACAATCAAAATGAGTGGTTATAGTGGGTTGTTGCCATTTATATTAATGCTCATTGGTTATTACTATGCTACAGGTAATATCAAGATTTTTTTCTTGAATGCTTTCCTAGCCTATAGTGCCGTAATTCTGAGTTTTATTGGTGCAGTTCACTGGGGTGTCGTTCTCAAGGAGGATGCTTTCAATAATGCAACAAGAAGTCTGCTACTTGCCATGATGCCATCATTGATTGGCTGGGTCGCTTTGCTTTGTCCACCGCTCATTGCGTTGATTATTTTTGCTATTATTTTTCCATGTTTTTTTGTCTATGAATGGCTTAACAACCTAAATATATTATTGCCTCGTTGGTATTTGAAATTACGTGTCCAATTGACTCTATTTGTGACCATTATGCAAGTTATTGCTATCGGATTAACCTTATGAAAAAAATATTTTTTAACTTCTTTAATGTAATAAATTGGTGTTATAACGCCAAAGAGGAAGTTTGGGTTGAGACTATTGGTTGGCAAGGCTTATTTTATGTAAGGGCCTCATATTTGCCAACTTAAGGTGTCTTTCTTTGTTTCTTGCCAGTTGATTTATGTTTGATCAGGATACGGTATTCGTTGATATAGAGACAACGGGCGGTAATGCTACTCGAGATCGGATCATAGAGGTCGCTATATTAACCATGCGTGATGGAAGAATTATTTCCGAGTGGCAATCATTAATCAATCCCTCTACATACATACCGGAAAATATCCAGAATCTCACTGGCATTAGTAATGATATGGTCATCGGCAGCCCTTCTTTTGAGGATATCAGTCTCGATATATATGAACGTTTATCAGGTTGTGTTTTTGTTGCACACAATGCCCGTTTTGATTATGGGTTTTTAAAAAATGAGTTCAGACGCTGTAATATACAATTCAGGGCGCCGGTTCTTTGCACTGTGAAGCTTTCTCGCAATTTATTTCCTCAACATAAACGTCATAATCTCGATAGTATAATTTTACGTCATGGTCTTAAATGCGAGATCAGACATCGTGCAATCGGGGATGCTAGGGTCTTGTTCGATTTTATGTGTTCCCTTTATTCTTTGTTGGATGTTGATGAGGTTAATCGGGTAATCAAAAAATTATTAAAGCGGCCCAGTTTACCCCAAGGACTTATTGAGGATGATATTGATGTATTGCCTGAAAAGGCAGGCGTATATAAATTTTTCAATGATGATGGTTGTCTGTTGTATATTGGCAAAAGTATTAATATCCGCAAGAGGGTGCTCTCGCATTTTGCTAATGATCACGCAAATTCCAAGGATATGAAAATCAGTCGTCAGATAAAATCAATTGAATATATACAAACTGCTGGTGAGCTTGGAGCATTCTTATTGGAGTCGAGGTTAATAAAAAAAGAATTACCCATTTATAATAAACGCCTGCGTCGATACGATTCTCTAGTTAGTCTGTATTGGGATGCCGATGATATTAAGTCGATGCCTAAGGTTGTAACCTCCAGCGAGATTGAACCAGGACACATTAGTAAATATTTTGGCCTGTTTAAAAGCCGAAAAAAACTCACAGACACTTTGAGGAAGTTGTCAAGAGAGCACGGCTTATGCCTGAAATTGATTGGCCTCGAAAAAGCGGAAGGTGCGTGTTTTGCGCATCAATTAAATCAATGTTACGGAGTATGCGTAGGCAAAGAGACACTACTTCAACATCAAGCCCGGTTACTGCAGGCATTGTTACCACTTAAGAATCAAGTCTGGCCTTTTGACGGACGCATCGGTGTACGCGAGTCTTCCATTGATAATGAGCTCGTTGAAATCCACGTTTTGGATAACTGGTGTTATCTTGGGACAGCAAACGATGAATCAGAACTATATCAATTACAATTATTTGAATCCAATAAGTTATCATTTGATCTGGATACCTACCATATCTTGATTCGATATTTTAAAAAAAATAAAAGATCCTCGGTTATGAAAATTTCTCCTTGTGCATAAAAAGGAAAAATTGCCTTTACCCCTAAAAAATTAATTCATATGAAAGCTTAAATGAAATGGATGTAATATGATTTCTCAAAAAATCACTGAGCTTAATGTCATGTTTTTATGGCGATCTAAATAAATCACTATAGTTTAGATTACATGTAATGATAGAGATGCTTACATTCTATATTATTAACACAAACTATAATAAGTAGTTAAATATTTAACATTAATAATTGAGTTATAAAGTAATAATTTTATGAGGTATAGAAGCGACATTGACGGGCTGCGTGCTGTTGCCGTACTCAGCGTAATATTCTTTCATCTTGAGTTGCCATACATAACCGGTGGCTTTATAGGTGTCGATATATTTTTTGTTATTAGCGGCTACCTCATTACAAAAATAATTCAGTCTGAAATACGACAGGAAAAATTCTCTTTTATCAGGTTTTATGAAAGGCGAGCAAGGCGTATTTTTCCAGCTTTATTCGCATGTATCGTACTTACTACATGCGCCACCTATTTTATCTTGAAACCAGAACACTTTTTAGAATTTGGTAAATCGATAATTGCATCAATTTTTTCTGTCAGCAACATTCTGTTTTGGGCTCAGACCGGCTATTTCGATACAGCATCACAGTTTAAGCCGTTACTTCATACCTGGTCATTGGGAGTAGAAGAACAGTTTTATCTTATATGGCCCATATTAATATTAATTGCATTTAAATGCGCCACACCTGTTTGGGTAATAATCGCAATAGCTTCATGTAGTTTTTTTGCCGCTTGTTTGTACGTTGATAATACGGCAGCCACATTTTTCCTGATGCCATTCAGAATATTTGAGTTTTGTCTTGGGGCATTGATATTGTGGGTGCCAAAGCTTACTGGGCAAAAAATTTATTATGGTAAATGGATAGCTGTCTTAGGTTGCATAGCTATCATATTCTCGATATTCAGTTTTTCTACTGAAATACCATTTCCTTACTATAATTCGCTTATCCCTTGTATTGGTACGGCAGCGCTGATCTATGCTGAGAGAGCAGGACCAGCTATTTTGCTTACCAATCCTGTTTTGGTTTACATCGGTAAAATCAGTTATTCACTCTACTTGATTCATTGGCCGTTATTGATGCTCTATCAATACTGGCATTTTTATCCGATGTCAGCACTAGAACATTTGATGTTAATACTTATTTGCTTCTTGTTGGCCGCAGCGTCTTGGCGATATGTTGAACAACCATTTCGCCTAAGTGAACGTTGTCAAATATCAGGGAAAGTTTTTTTACTATGTTTGATTATCGCTGTAATACTACTCACAGTCACAGGACTAATTGTTACAAAAGGCAAGACACAACAATCGATTACAGACCACCCTGATAACAATGACTATCCATTATGTAGTAACGGCTATGGCATTTGTTATGGGCCGGAAAATGTAAAAGATATGGTGTTGATAGGTGATAGTCATTCCGGATTCACATATTTTTTTAATACACTAGCTATAAATAGTAAACAGACTATAAGTGCTTATCATACTTTGCCGGCATGTTTCCCCTTGTTTGATAACGGATATGTTTGTGCAGAAGAGATGAACAGAAGGTTAAATGAAATTTTAGACAAGAAACCAACAGCAGTCATATTGGCAGGAAACTGGAATACGTTCACACATGCATATGAAAGTAATTGGTTGTTACAAAAAATACAGACAACGATAAGAATTTTTAATGAAAAGAGCATTCAGGTTTATTTCTGGGGAAGCATGCCGTTTCATGATCAGGATGCTAGTATTTGCTATGAAGGCCGATTCAAAACTAATTGCTCGTCAAGAATGAAGCCTGATAATTTTGAACAGCAAAAAATATTTAATCAAGAATTAAAAGAGATCGTCCAAAGTAATCGTGCCAAATACTTTGATCTGTTTGATGTGATGTGTGCTGAAAAAGATTGTGATATTGGTGCGAATGGCAAGACCTTGTATAGCAATCAATATCATATTCATGATCGTTTTTTCACAAAATACCTATTGGCGAAAAAACATGGCAATTTATTAACATTTGAGCATATGTTCCATTGAAATCATACTTACTGGCAATAAGTCCGGGGTATGAAGCGGTTGGGACTCCTGGCAAGCAGCGACTTGATGTCACTACTGTAACTATTTGTTAAATATGGCTGGGGGTAGAGGATTCGAACCTCTACTGACGGAGTCAGAGTCACTGAAATACTAATAAAGACAATAAGTTACAATACTTCACAATAATCAAATCAATAATTTAGCAAGCTCTGTTAATTGTATTCTTTAGTCAGTTATTGTCAGATGTTGCAGTCTATTTCCCCATAATTCCCCCACGGATTAGGGTGGGGGAGGGTGTTTAGGTAAATAGCAATTACTGGAGTCCCTGCGTCTTTATATTCAGTCCATTTTCTTAACCATGCAGAGCTTCTTGGACTGCTTATTTCTGCTCCGGTGGGCGCTCGTCTGTACCAAGAACTAATATCTTCTGATTCAGGCGAAGAAGTTTAACCCTATGGCGAGCATACCTTCTCATTCCTTCACGATGGGCAATGATTTCTTCTAAAGTATCAAAATCAGGGCGTAATTTAATTATTTTTGCCATTATCTTTTTCCTCCGACTGCTGCTTTTGTTTGGCAGCTGATGGGCGATAACCAACTCGAAAACCAGATTTAGGACTCATTTTCTTGTAAAACTCAGCTAATTCTCTCGCATTACGCTTTGGTTCAACTAATGGCATTGTAATTCTCCTCTTTAGTAGTTCAGCACGATGCCTAGGTCTACAATCTGAAATCAAATACCTAGCCGCTTTACGGGACGGTCACCCACAAAAAAACCCACTCAGCATTTTGCTAAAGCGGGCTTACGCTCTATTTAGCAAGTATTTATAAAACGCCCTGCAAGCTGAGTTCAAATCGGCGTATAGTGATAATATCAACTATTTAATTAATATCAAGAAAAGTTATGAGTAACGACTGCCCGTTTTGTGATTTTGAAGAAGCTATAGTCAATGGGAAACTTGCATATGCACGTTATGATAAGTATCCCGTATCTAAAGGACATATATTAATTGTGCCTAAAAGGCATGTTTCTGATTTTTTTA
>Ga0181585_10000585_pt1 | contig 30987 bp, 24 predicted proteins | sample 071ome_29_FD_132469 | JGI IMG/M metagenome (GOLD analysis project Ga0181585, IMG submission 132469) | Coastal salt marsh microbial communities from the Groves Creek Marsh, Skidaway Island, Georgia - 071407BT metaG (megahit assembly) | ecosystem: Environmental > Aquatic > Marine > Intertidal...
AGCACCTAAAAATATAAATGCTAAAAAATTAACAATAGGTTCAATAATTAATGATAAATTAGCTATTAGTAAACTCGCATTATCATCTGAAGATGCAAAAGAATCTAAAGAAAACAATATAATTAAAAGAGAAATAATGATGTTTTTATACATAATTTAAAATTATTTAGAAAATAACAATAAATAGTTGAAATATAATTGCAATTAATTGCTAAAAAAACTAAATTATGCTAAAATTAAATTAAAAAACATGGCAGCAGATCCAAGTCACTCAATTAATACCGCACAAATAGCATCAATACAAGAGTATACTAAAACAGCAACGTCAAATGGTACAGCTGCAGGACTCTTTTCTGGTATTAATGATACTGTAAATATGGGTAAAGAAATTAGTAAAGGAGTGTTTAATATTAATAGCGATCTAATTAGCAGTCTAGAAACTGTATTTAGTATACCTCAAGGAGTACTTACGAATGTAGGTGATGATTTAGCATGTATAGCTCAAAGAGCAGCATCGCCAGTTGCAATAGGATTACAAAATGTTAGTGGCATAAGTGATACTAAAATAACTTGCAATCCAACAGAATTTAAAGGATTAGGTCATAATGTTTTGGATGCATCTGCAGGAATATCAACAGGAAAAGAAAAACCTGTAAGTGTACAATATTAGCAAATAAAATTGTTAGAGATTAGGTAGATCTACCAATAATAAACCAGCTTTTATATTATTATTATAATAAGCTATAATTGCTTTTCTGTTATCATGGTTATATTCATCGCCTTGATTTAAATCCTGAACCGATTGAAAAGAAATAATTTTTTTTCTAATAACCCCTCTTCTAAAACTTCTTGTAGTAACTTCCTGTCCTACATAGCAACCTTTGTCAAAATCAATAGCATTAAGATTATGATAACCATAATGCAAAATAAATGATTTTTCTTGAATTAGATCATATGCACCTTCAATTAACATATTTTCTATTCTAATTTTATGATATAAATCTAAATTATCATCAGCAGATTGTTCAAAATTAAAATCAATTATTCTATAAAATTCTTTAGATGTTCTTGGATCTCTAAAAATATTATCACAATCAATAGGTTTATTAGAAAATAATATATTTCCATTAATAACAATAATTTCAACATCACTATGCAACTTATAAAGATTAAGTTTTTTAATAAATTGCTCAAAAAATTTATTATTAATTTCAATTATGATTTTGCTATTAATTTCATAAATAAAAAAATCAAATAAAAACTTACCTTGTGGAGTAAGTAAACATGCAAAGATAGAATTTTCATTACTTAATTTATTAATATCATTAGTAATTAAACTCTGTAGAAACTTCTTTGCATCAGCACCAGTTATTTCAATTAATTTTCTATCAGATAATAAGAGCATCTAAGCTGCAACACCTTTTGTTGTTGAATATTCAAAATGTAAAGGAACATCAGGATGAACATAATTATAAATATTATGACATGCAAATGCCGCTTCACTAAATCCTGTTAAAATTAATTTTAACTTACCCTTATAATCGGCAATATCACCTATAGCAAACATACCTTTTAAATTTGTTTCCATTGAATGTGACTCAACGGCTATATGTTTTTTATCTATATTTAACCCCCAATCTGCAATAGGACCAAGCTCCATAGATAAACCATAAAAAGGTAATAAATAATCAGCTTCTATAGCTTTTTTATTACCATCTAAATCACTAACAATAACATGAGTCAAATTTGCATCATCGCCTTTTAATGAATCTAATTGATAAGGTACAACAAGGTCTATTTTCCCAAGACCAACTAATTCATGAAGCTGCTTTACAGAATTAGGAGCCGCTCTAAATTTATCTCTTCTATGAATTAATGATAGTTTTTTAACAACAGGTGCAAGTGATAATGCCCAATCGACAGCAGAATCACCTCCGCCAGCAATTACTACATTTTTATCCTCAAAACGAGAAATTTGATTTACTAAATAACGTACTGACCCAAGAGATTCATATTTTTCAATATCAGCAAGTGGAGGTCTATTAGGTCCAAACGCACCACAACCAGCAGCAATTACAATTGCCTTACAGCATATTTCTTTGTTTTTATCAGTAATTACAGTAAAATTACCAACATCACCAGAAATTTTAATTACTTGGTTACCTAAATGAAATACAGGATTATGTGGCTTTATTTGTTCTTCTAATTTTAAAATTAAATCTTCAGATTTAATTAATGGGTAAGCAGGAATATCATAAATAGGCTTTTCAGGATATAAAGCTTGGCATTGACCACCAATAAAATCTAAACTATCAACAACATGACATTTCATATTTAATTGGCCAGCCTCAAAAACTGCAAATAATCCAACAGGACCTGCTCCAATTACTACTATATCTGTTTCAAATTTACTCATAATATTATTCAACTAAAATTTCTCTTTTACCAGTTGGACCAGCTGGTGATATTATACCATTTGTTTCCATTTCTTCAATAATATTTGCAGCTCTATTATAACCAATTCTTAATTGACGCTGAATATAGCTTGTAGAAACTTTTTTATCTCTTTTGATTATTTCAACTGCCTCACTATATAACTCATCCTTACCAGAATTATCTCCCTCTCCATATGAAGAAGAATCATCCTCACTAACAGAGAACATATCATCAATATATTCTGGCCTTGCTTGTTTCTTTAGATGAGCAACAATTGATCTAACTTCCTCATCAGAGACAAAATTACCATGTACTCTATTTATTTTACTTCCACCAAACATATATAACATATCACCCATTCCTAATAATTGCTCAGCACCCTGCTCACCTAATATTGTTCTCGAATCAATTTTAGATGTTACTTGAAAACTAATTCTGGTAGGAAAATTAGCTTTTATAACACCAGTAATTACATCTACTGATGGTCTTTGTGTAGCAATAATCAGATGAATACCTGCAGCTCTAGCCATTTGAGCTAATCTTTGAATATAACCCTCAATCTCTTTACCAGCTACTAACATTAAATCAGCCATTTCATCTACAATAAGCACAATATATGGCAAGGGCTGCATATCAAGCTCAACTTCTTCAAAAATAGGCTTACCAGACTCTGAATCAAAACCTGTTTGCACAGTTCTTGTCAAAACCTTATTTTTCTTAATAGCTTTCATTATTGCTTCATTATAACCAGAGATATTTCTAACCCCAAGTGAAGACATTAAACGATATCTATTTTCCATTTCTTGAACAGTCCAACGCATAACTTGAACTGCTTTTTTTGGATCTGTAACAACAGGTGAAAGTAAATGTGGTATATCATCATATACAGATAACTCCAACATTTTAGGATCAACCATTATAAATTTACACTCCTTGGGTGATAATTTATATAAAATAGATAAAATCATACTATTTACAGCAACTGACTTACCTGAGCCAGTTGTTCCAGCAACTAATAAATGAGGCATTTTAGCAAGATCAGCAATTACAGTTTCACCGGCAATATTCTTACCAAGAGCAAGCGGTAATTTATAATTATCAGTTTGAAATGATTCATTTTCTACCAATTCACGAAAATATACAACCTCCCTATTTTCATTTGGAAGCTCAATACCTAAGGCATTTTGCCCAGATATTACGGATATTCTAGCAGATATTGCCCGCATTGATCTGGCAACATCATCAGCAAGCCCAATAACTCTGGATGATTTAATACCTGCTGCTGGCTCAAATTCATATAAAGTAACAACAGGACCAGGCTTAACATTAAGAACCTTACCATTAATTCCAAAATCAGCTAATGTTTCCTTTAATAATTTAGCATTTGCATTTAATTCATCCTTACCTAACTGAGATTTGTGTTTTTTAGGAAGGTTTAGCAAATTAACATCTGGCAAATCATAATTAACATTAGATTTAGATGCAGAAATAGAAACCTTGTCAATTTTTGATATTTTTTCCTTTGGTTTACTATAGCCAATATCAATATCTTTTATTCTATTTTTAAAAAAACGTTTATTGAAGTTAAGCAAAACACCTGAAGAAAGCTCAGCAAGTAAAATTGCAGAATTTTTAGCCTTTTTATTAAAGTAAATAACTAATTTATAAAAACAAATAAAGAGTAATTTAAATGATTTACGCAACGACATATTTAGCGCGTAATAAAAACATAAAATAAATAAAAATAATGCTGATATTACAAATGGAATACCATTAAAATATTGCTCTAAAAATCCAACAAGAAAATATCCAGTAATACCGCCATATGACAAAAACTGCCAAGAATGAGATACATTAAAGCTGGATAGGAAGTAACATGCTAGCAATAAGGATAATAAAAAAGCTGATAATCTTAGCGGAAAATAACCTGGATTACGCTTTCTAAAGAAATAAACACCCCATGCAAAAGAAAAAACTGGAAATAAAGCACAAGATAAACCAAAAAACTCTAACAAAAAACCTGATATATGAGCACCTATATAGCCGCCAGCATTGGAAATTTTATTATCATAAACAGAATTAAATGCCGGATCTAACGGATGATATGAAAATAATGAAAGAATTACAAAAAAAGAAAAAGCAAAAAAAAACAAGCCATTAATCTCATAGAATCTAGAGCTCCAAAAACTTGTTGTGTTTTTATGTTTCATTTCTATAAATAATAAATTAAAATTATTTTTATTCTATACTTATCTAAATAAATAACAACAATTCAAAATGTCAGATTTAAATGATGTTCAAAATTATAAATATCTCGAAAAAGAGCTAAAAATAGCTATTAATGAAAATGATAAAAAATTAGTCATAAATTTAATAGAAAAAATTAATATTGCTGACTTAGCAATTACTATTAGTGAGTATAATCACGAAGAAAAACTAGCATTTGTAAATATAATTGATGATAATTTTCCAGCTGATCTATTTCTAAAACTTCATAATTCTGTAAGTGAAGAATTTATCCAGCTAATAGGACCAAAAAAATCAGCAAAAATAATTCAATCATTAGAATCACCAGAAATTCTCTCTATATTAGAAGAAGTAAGCGAAGTAATAAGAAATCAAATAAGACATTTCTTCAATAAGGAAACAAAAGAGGAATTAAAAACTGGCTTCTCATATCCTGAAAATAGTGCCGGTAGATTAATGCAACGTAATTTTATTTCTGTACCAAAACACTGGAATATTTCTCAAACAATAAAATATTGTTGTAAAAATAAAGAAGTAATTAGCGATAATTTTTATGGTGTATTTGTTGTAGACCCATATTTCAAACCTATTGGAATAATTACCAGCAAAGATTTAATAATTAACGACCCGAAAACTATCGTAGAAAATATTATGAATAAAGAGGTAATATCTTTTAATTACCTCACTGAAGAGCAAGAACTTGCAATGAATTTTAAAAAATATGATCTTAGCTTTGCCCCTATTGTAAATAATGATGGTAGAATGCTAGGATTTACAACACAAAACACCGCAATTGAAGTAATAGAAGAAAGCGTCTCTGATGATATATTACATCTTGGTGGTATAATAGAATCAGATATTTACACAAAATTTATTCAAACAATTAAGCAAAGATTTCCTTGGTTATTTTTAAATTTAATAACTGCAATAATCGCATCAATAGTAATAAGTATTTTTGATAAAAATATAGAGGCTATTGTAGCTCTAGCAGTTTTAATGCCAATCATAGCCTCCATGGGTGGTAATGCAGGAACACAAACGGTAACGATTGCAGTTCGTTCCTTAGCAAGAAAAGAATTAACAGCTGCAAATAGTAGCAAAATTATTTTAAAAGAATTCTTAATAGGCATTACCAATGGAATATTTTTTTCAATAATTAGCTTTTTATTAATTACAATTACCTATGATATAAGGCTTGCGATATTATTCTCAATTGCCACAGTAATAACATTAGGAATAGCAGGATTATCAGGTGCAATTATTCCAATAATAGTTTATAGATTAAAAGGAGACCCTGCAATAAGCTCTGGTATAATATTAACAACAATTACAGATGTAATAGCTTTCCTAAGCTTTTTAGGTCTTGCATCACTAATAATATAATGAATATCATAAATCTTACAAAAATATTATTATTTTACATAATTTCATATTTCAGCATAGTAGCAATTTATATGCCATATGCTAATGAGAACCTAAAATATATTATACCATTAATAGAAGCCTCATTTATTTTTTATTTTTATATCTATAACGATAAAAAGCCTCTCCTTATTTTTTTACTAATTATCTCAATAATCATTGATGCAATTAATAATTATCAAATAGGAACTAATGCATTAATTTATTTTCTGAGCATTAAAATTTTTCAATTTAAAAGTAAATTATTTATTTATTCATCATTTAAAGAAACATGGCTTGTATTTATGATTTTCTTAACGGAATTATTTCTAATAAAGCTTTTAGCTATATATTACATAAATAATAATGTAATTAATTTTGAAATTCTATTCATCAATTTTATTGCCACAATAATTACTTATCCAATCTTCCATAATTATTATTATTACCTTAATAAACTTCAAAATATAAAGGAAATATGATAATTGATAATTTTGATAAAAATAAAATCTTTTCAAGAAGATTATTCTTTGTTATCTGGGTAAAAACATTCTTAATAGGAATTATTACATTAAGATTATTTTATTTACAAATTATCAAGAATGATAAATTCAACAAATTATCTGATAAAAATAAAATACGCAGTATAATTATACCTCCATTAAGAGGTAATATTCTTGATAAAAATAATAATATATTAGCAAGTAATAATACTTATTACAGAGTATTATTAAATAATAATCCCAATATTAACATAAATAAAACACTAGATAAGATCAGTAAAATTATCGATATAGATAAAAAGAAATTTCTATATCACAAAAATAATATCAGAAAATCACATGAAGGCTCAGTCCTAATTTATGATGATCTTACATATTCACAAATAAGTAAAATTGAAGTAAATATACCAGAACTGCCAGGTATATATATAGAAACAGGTCAAAAAAGATTTTATCCATATAAAGAAATCACCTCAAATATAATTGGTTATGTAAGTACAGTAACAGAAAAAGAACTTGCCAGAACAAATAACAGCCTATTAAAACATCCAGATTTTAAAATAGGCAAAAATGGCATTGAAAAAATATATGAAGATAAATTAAGAGGCAAAGCTGGCGTAACCTATTTAGAAGAAGATGCTCACGGCTATACTATTGGAAAATCAAATATTGAAAAAGACCAAAAAATGATAGCTGGAGAAAATGTAAAATTAACTATAGATGTTGAATTACAAAAATATGCATACAAACTTGCAGCAGAAAAACGAGCAGCAATTAACCTAATAAATATAGAAAATGGTAATATTATCTCTCAAATATCATCGCCATCATTTGACCCTAATATATTTCTAAAAGAAATAAGCAAGAAAGATTGGCACGAACTAATTAACAACCCAGCCAAACCATTACAAAACAAAGCATTATCAAATAATTACCCACCTGGATCAACCTTTAAAATAATTGTAGCATTAGCAGCGCTAGAAAATAATTTTAATCCTAATACTAAATATAATTGCAATGGTAAAATAAGACTTGGCAGAAGATGGTTTCATTGCTGGAAAAAAGAAGGACATGGCATATTAGATCTAAATGGTGCAATTAAAGAATCATGTAACTGCTATTTTTACCAAATGAGTAGAAAAGTTGGAATAGCAAACATAACAAACACTGCAAAAGAATTTGGCCTAGGTAGCAAAACATCAGATAAATTCTATAATGAAGAAGACGGATTACTACCAACAAAAAAATGGAAGAAAAATAAATTTAATCAACCCTGGGTTTTAGGTGACACATTCAACAGTTCAATAGGTCAAGGATTTATTCAAACTACACCTATACAATTAGCAATTATGACCTCAAGATTAATCTCGCAAAAAAAAATCATTCCCAATATTATTGAAGATGATAATGAAAGAATATTTGAAGATCTAAATTTTAAAAAAGAACATATAAAATATATAATGGATGCTATGTTTGATGTAGTAAATTCTAAAAAAGGAACTGCATATTGGCAAAGATTAAAATATAAAAACTTTAAATATGCAGGTAAAACAGGAACATCTCAAGTTGTTGCAATAAATCACAAGGAAAAAGAAAAAAATATTGAAGATATTGAATTGAGAAAAAGAAACCATGCCCTTTTTGTTGGCTTTGCGCCTTACCATAAACCAAAATATGCAATTTCTGTAGTAGTTGAACATGGAGGATCAGGGTCAGGAGCAGCAGCTCCTATTGCAAGAGAAATATTTAAAAAAATTGCTAAAGAAGAAAATTACACTTGATTAATTTATCTTGTTAATTATATAATATCTAATTCTTATATATGGCCCCTTCGTCTAGTGGTTAGGACTCAAGATTTTCATTCTTGCAACACGGGTTCGAATCCCGTAGGGGTCACCACACCTAAACATTATTAGGCTCCTTCGTCTAGTGGTTAGGACTCAAGATTCTCAGTCTTGCAACACGGGTTCGAATCCCGTAGGAGTCACCACTAATCTATATCTCCAACAGTAATAATTGATAAATCTTCAAAATTAAGTAATTTTGGTAAAACATTGTTAATTTCATCAATAGTATATGAATTAACAAGATTATTTCTGCTTCTAATAATAGATGGAGAAACACCTCTAACAAGAGAATCAATTAAATATGATGAAATTTTTTCATTACTATTAAAATATATTTCATAACTACCTGTTAGATATTTTCTAGCTTTATCAAGATCATCTTCAGTAAAACCATTTTTAACAATAGAATTAATAAGATCTGAGAGAATCTTTAATGATTTTTTATAATTTTTTTTATCAGTACTAAATTCTATATTCCAAATAGAAAAATCATTATATATATCAAAATAAGAATAAGCGGAATATGTTAAACCATGTTTTTCTCGAAGCTCAGTTGATAAATATGAGTTCAAACCCGAAGCACCAAAAATATAATTGATAATATAATATTTATAAAAATTATTACTATTTTTAGAAATAGAAGGCATATATGCTTTAATAACAACCTGATCCTTATCTATATTTACATGGTTTTTTTGAGGCTTATAATTACCTTCATATTTATTATATTTTTGTTTAAATTTTGGAGCTAAATCATTAATTAATTTCTTATATAAATTTTTAGCATCCGATGCTGAAGCATCACCAGATATTGCAAAATAAAAATTTTCACGAGTAAAACGTGATTTAGCAAATTCCTGAATATCCTCAATATTAATTAATTTCATAGATTCTTCATTACCATATGGAATATTTGCAAGAGATGTATCTGAGAATAATGTCTTACTCTGTTCAAGAGATGCCAAAAACCCTGCGTTACCCTTATTAATTTCATATTGTTGTAATATATTCTCTTTTGCTTGCTCAATAAGTTTATTATCAGTAATTTTAGGATTAATAAAATATTGTAAAAGAGATAATAGCTGCTTCTTATATTGAGATATTGATTTCACAGATATATAAAAATTCTCAGCATCAACATTAAAATCAACCTTAAAACCATATTGCTCTATCATATTTTGCAAATTTTCTGGTTTTGATGTAACTGCAGAATTTCTAAATAAATATAAAAGGACAAATGATAATCCTTGCTTATCTTTCTTATCAAGAGCATAACCAGCATCTCTAAAAGCAATATCAAGAGAAATTATCTCAGAAGAATCATCATACGAGTAATAAAACTGCTTATTACTATCATATTCGATAATATCAAATTTTAATGTATCACTATTTTTTGATTCTGTATTTTTTGATACAGGAATTTTTGAAATTGCTAAAGCCATAATTATAAATAATACCAGTAGAATGCTAATTTGTAATAATAATTTCATCCTTTTTTGCAGAGATTTTAATATTACTATCTTCTTTTATTTTATTACTAATAATAAGATTAGCAAGAGGGTTCTTAATATATTTTTGTATTGCCCTTTTTAATGGACGTGCACCAAATTTAATATCATATCCTTTGTCAGTTAAAAAATCCTTAGCCTTTTTATCAATTGATAGCTTAACTTTTTTTGCATCAAGATTAGATTGTAATCTAGAAATTTGAATATCAATAATTTTCTCCATATGCTGAATATGAAGATTTTCAAATAAAATTATCTCATCAATTCTATTAATAAATTCAGGTCTTAAATATAACCTAACCTGATCCATAACTTCATTATAATAAGAAGAAACATCCCTAGAGGGGTCTATATTTAATAATATATCAGCACCAATATTAGAAGTCATAATTACTATAGTATTTGTAAAATCAACAACACGACCATGAGCATCAGTTAACCTACCATCATCTAATAATTGTAACAATATATTTAAAATATCAGGATGAGCTTTTTCAATTTCATCAAATAAAATTATTTGATAAGGCTTTCTTCTTACAGACTCAGTCAATGAACCAGCATCATCATAACCTACATAACCTGGAGGAGAACCAATTAATCTAGATATAGCATGTTTTTCCATATATTCACTCATATCAATTCTAACCATCGCTGCTTCATCATTAAATATATATTCAGCTAAGGATTTTGTTAATTCTGTTTTCCCAACACCAGTTGGCCCTAAAAATAGAAAACTACCTAAAGGTTGTTTATGATCCTGAAGACCAGCTTTAGATCTTCTTACAGCATCAGCAATTGATTTCACAGCACGATGTTGACCAACAACACGTTTTGCTAATTCTTCTTCAATATTAAGTAATTTATCTTTTTCTTTAGCAAGCATTTTCTCAAGAGGGATAGATGTATGCCTTGCAATAACTGACAAAATATCTTCATCTGTAATAGCCTCTTTTACAAATGTTTTACCGCTATCGGCAGTAATTTTTTCAATTTCCTTTTTTAATTCCGGAATTCTACCATATGATAATTCACCAGCAAGAGATAAATCACCATCTCTTTTAGCTATGTCTAATTTATAATTTGCTTCCTCTAATTCTGCCTTAAGATTTTTTGCCCTATCTAGTTTTTGCTTTTCAGCACGCCATTTATTATCTAGATCTGAAAATTTCTTACTTAGCAATGTTATTTCATCATTAATCTTCTGAATTCGAACCTTAGAATCAGGATCATGCTCTTTCTTTAAAGATTCTGATTCAATCTTTAACTGGATTATTTTTCTATCTAACTCATCAATTTCTTCAGGCTTACTATCTATCTCCATTCTTAATTTACTGGATGCTTCATCAATTAAATCAATAGCTTTATCAGGAAAAAATCTATCATTAATATATCGAGCAGATAAATTAACAGCAGCAATTATCGCACTATCATTAATCCTAATTCCATGATGTAATTCATATTTCTCCTTAATACCTCGTAAAATTGTAATAGTATCAGTAATTGAGGGTTCATTAATATGTATTGCTTTAAATCTTCTAGCTAAAGCTGGATCCTTTTCAATATATTTTCTATATTCATCCAAAGTTGTTGCTCCAACACAATGAAGAGTTCCTCTGGCAAGAGCAGGTTTTAATAGATTAGATGCATCCATTGCTCCATCCGTTCTTCCGGCTCCAACTAAATTATGCAACTCATCAATAAATAATATTATTTCATTATCACTATTTTCAATTTCCTTAATAATAGCTTTTAAACGTTCTTCAAATTCACCTCTATATTTAGCACCAGCTAACAAAGCACCTAAATCTAATGCCATGAGCTTTTGATTTTTTAGGGTTTCTGGCACATCGCCCTCAGCTATTCTTTGTGCCAATCCTTCAATTATAGCTGTTTTTCCAACACCAGCTTCACCTATTAAAACTGGATTATTTTTAATCCTTCTAGATAAAACCTGAATAGTACGCCTAATTTCTTCATCCCTACCAATTACAGGGTCTATCTTATGTTTTCTAGCTAATTCAGTTAAATCATTTGCATATTTTTCTAAAGCATCAAAATTATCATCTGCATTAGCATTATCTGCTGTTCTACCTTTTCTTAATTCATTAATTACCCTATTAACATTTTCATATGTTAAATCTGAAGATAATAACATTTTAGAAACTGAACAGTCAGAAGTTAAAATAGCCTGAAATAATCTTTCTATTGAAATAAATTGATCAGAATTATCCTTTGCTATTTTATCAGCCTTATTAAGTATTTTAGCTAAATTATTAGATATAAATAAACCACCACCAGAAACTTTAGTTATTTTATTTAACAATAATTCTAACTCAGTTTTAATTTTCTCAAGATTTCCTCCAGCAGAAATAATAATCTTTGCAATAAAACCTAGCTCATCATCAAGCATAGATTTTAACAAATGCTCAGACTGAAATGATTGATTATCATTCGCTACAGCAATTGATTGAGCATTAGATATTATTATTTTAGTTCTTTCTGTATATTTATCGAAATTCATAATTTTATTATAATATATTTATCATATATTTACAAAATTTATGAATTCAAGACACAATTAAAAAAGAAAATCTGATTCAGAAACCTTATGATTTTTATGTAATATATTATAAATCAAGGTTATTAAATCTAATTTAATATTATATTTTACAGATAATTCATAAGCAGATTTTGCAGTAGCAACACCTTCTGCAACTGTTTTTCTAACTGACATAATTTGTTCTAAACTACTCCCCTTACCTAACTCATATCCTAAAGACATATTTCTTGATTTATTAGAAAGTGAGGTCAAAACCAAATCACCAATTGCACAAGGCTCAAGCATAGATATTTTCTTTCCACCTAATTTAACAGCTAATTCACCTATTTCATTCAATCCTTTTGTCAATATAGCTGCTTTAGAACTTTCACTTAACTCTAAACCAGCTGCAATACCAAGGGCAATAGCTACAACATTTTTAACGCTACCCGATATTTGAGCACTTATAATATCATCACATATTACTGTTTTAAAATATTTATTATTCAGAAGATTAGCTACATAATTAGCAATCTCAACATCCTGAGACGCAATAGTTGTTATAGCAGATTTTCCAAGCGCAACCTCCTCGGCAAAATTAGGACCACTCATAACTAATATAGGATTATTAAAATATTTTTTTATAATATTGGATAATAACTCATTATCTTTATTAACAATTCCTTTTGAACATATAATAATAGGTATATCAGCAGGCATGTGCTTTGATATTGCAATATTTTCTAAAATATTTTCAGTTAATTGACATGGTGTAACTAGAAAAACAGCCTCACAATTTGACAATAATCTAAAATCATTAACTGCATTAATATTACTCTCTAATTTAACATTAGGTAAATATGTTTTATTACAGCTAGTTTCATTAATAAAATTAACAACATCCTTTTCAAATGCCCATAAATTAACATTAATTTTATTTCTAGCTAATAAATTAGATATTGCAGTTCCCCAAGCTCCAGCACCTATAACAAATATATTCACCATATTATTTAATACCTATTTTATTATTTCTACAGAAATACCATCATTAGCAATTTTAACATTACTTTCAGAAGAAAGATTTTCAAAAAATAATTCATCAGTTAATGTTTGTTCAGATATATATGATCTAAATTTTTCTATTACTTCAGAAATTAAATTATTTTCTGACTTAATCAAGATATTTACTCTATCATTTATATTTAAGTCCTTATCTTTTCTTTCCTGCTGTATAATTCTAACTAAATCACGAGCAATGCCTTCAATAATTAAGTCATCATCAAGATTTACATCAAGACCTACTAAACCATCAAGAGAGCTTAATGATTGAAAATTTTCCATCTTAGGTACTAACTTAAGATCAAATTCATTTGCTTCTATAATCTCATTAGATACAAATAACTTACCTGATTCGATCTTCCAATTATTCTGCTTAATATCCTGAGTAACCTCCTTCATTTTAGCACCCAGCCTAACACCAAGAAGTTTGAAATTTAAATTAACCTTATAATCAGCTAACTCTGCTATATTTGAGATAAATTCTATTTCTTTAACATTTATTTCATCACAAATTAATTTAGTAAATTCTGATAATTGAGAATATTTTTCACCAACAATAATCACCTTATTTAACGGCTGGCGCGTTCTAATATTATTAGCAGATCTTAAACTATGTGCATTATTACATATATCTCTAACCATATCCATATTATTAACTAGCTCTTGATTATCAATAAATTCATCTAAGACTGGATATTTCTCTAAATGAACAGAAATCTTTTCATTATTTTCTAATATTCTAAAAATATAATCAGAAATATGGGGTAATAATGAAGCTATAGATCTCACAAATACATGTAATACACTATATAAAGTATTATAAGCAGTAATCTTATCATTATCAATTTCACTCTTCCAAAATCTATCTCTATTACGCCTGATATACCAATTATTTAAAATCTCAAAAAAATTAGTTATTACATTATATGCAGCTGCAAGATCATAATTATCTAAGACATTACGAATTGATATTATTGATGATTTTAATTTACTTAATATATATTGGTCGATCACATTTTCTGATGTGAAATCAAGCTTAGCCTTGATACCATCAGAATTAGCATAAAGAACGAAAAAATTAAAGCTATTCCAAATAGGTTTTATATATAATCGTAAACTATCTCTAAAAACATGACCATCCTTATCAATATTTAATTCACTACCCTTCATAACAGGACTAGAACAAATAGAAAATCGCATGGCATCTGAGCCATAATTATCAAAAATCTCAAGAGGAGATTTATAATTTTTTAACCTCTTAGATAATTTCTGAGATTTCTCATCAAGAATTACCCCATGACAAATACAATTTTTAAATGGAGGCCTATCAAATAATGCTGTTGATAAAGCCATTAATGTATAAAACCAACCCCTAGTTTGAGCAACATATTCTACTATAAAATCAGCAGGAAAATTATTAATGAATTTATCCTTATTTTCAAAAGGATAATGTTGTTGAGCAAAAGGCATAGATCCAGACTCAAACCAACAATCTAAAACATCCGTAACTCTAACCATCATAGATTTACCAGTTGGATCATCAGGATTCACTCTAGTTAATTTATCAATAAAAGGTCTATGTAAATTCTCAATTTTAACTCCAAAATCCTCTTCCAATTCAGCAATAGAACCATAAACATCTATACGAGGATATTTAGGATCTGTTGATTTCCATACAGGAACTGGACAACCCCAAAATCTATTACGTGATATAGACCAATCTCTTGCACCTTCAAGCCATTTACCAAACAAGCCTTCCTTAACATGATTTGGGATCCAGTTAATTTCCTTATTAAGCTCAATCATTCTAGACTTAAACTTTGTAACACTAACATACCATGATGACATAGCCTTATAAATAAGAGGCTCATCACTTCTCCAACAATGAGGGTAATTATGAATATATTGCTCCGTTTTGATCCAATTACCTGATTCCTTTAATTTTTTAATAATTGGAATATTAGCATCAAATACATGTAATCCTATAAAATCATCAATTGGGTATGTAAATTTTCCAGCTTCATCAACAGGACATATTGTAACAATATTATTTTCCCTACATAATAATTGATCATCTTCACCAAAAGCTGGAGCAATATGAACTACTCCTGTACCATCAGAAATATTTACAAAATCCGCATGGTAAATTTTATAGCAATTATCCAAATTTTCCTTAGAATTTCTTGTAAAATAATCAAAAATTGGTTCATATTCCAGCCCAACTAAATCTTTACCAGAAACTTCTTTAACAATATTAATATTATTATCTAAAGATAAATAATCGCGATATTTATCAATTAAAGAGCTAGCAATTAACAAATGTTCATTATCATGATCAATTAATGAATATTTAATATCATTATTTATAGCTAAAGCTAAATTAGAAGGTAAAGTCCAAGGTGTAGTAGTCCAAACTAATATCGATAAATTATTTGAAGAAAAACTATTCTTGTAATTTTTTAATCTAAATTTAACAGTAATAGCTTTACTTTCTTTTTCTCTATAAGAATTATCAAGCCTTGTTTCAAAATTTGATAATGGTGTTTGACAAGCCCATGAATATGGCATGACTCTTAAATCCTCATATAAATAACCTTTTTTATATAATTCCTTAAAAGCCCATATAACTGACTCCATATAGTCAAGATCCATAGTCTTATAACCATTATCAAAATCAACCCATCTACCCTGTCTATCAACATAATCTTTCCACTCATGTTGATATTTCATTACTGAATTACTGCAAGCATCATTAAATTTAGCAATTCCAAATTCTTCTATGGCAACCCTACCAGATACACCTAACTCCTTTTCTGTTTCCATTTCAACTGGCAAACCATGAGTATCCCAACCAAATCTTCTTTCGGTTTTATTACCTAATTGAGTTTGATATCTAGCAAAAATATCTTTTACAAAACCTGTTAATAAATGACCATAATGCGGCAAGCCATTTGCAAATGGAGGACCATCATAAAAAACAAAATTATTTTTAGTGCCTTTAAATTGATCTATGGATGCTTGAAATATATTATTTTTACGCCAAAAATCTTGAACTTCTAATTCCAAAGAAGAAAAATTTGGATTTGCATCTATTTTATTATAATATTCTCTTTTAGAAGACATTAAGAAAAAACCTAGTTATTAACAATTTTATTCTTGATAAAAATTAAATATAAAGAATAAGAAAATATCGCCATAATATAAGCATATAAAAGAATTACAAGATCATTTCTAGACAAAAAATATTCCCTAAAAACAAAATATAAAATAATTAAACAAAAAGATAATATAAAATAGGTAATATTATTAAGAGAACTACTTACTCTCTGAAAGGAGGAATTAATAAACATAGCTGCAATTAAAACAGATATAACAAAAAATATTAATGGCCATAAAATTCTATGATGAAATTCCTTTTTAAGCTCTCTAATATCTATATTCTGCTTATTATTTATATCAAAAAACTCCCATATATAAAGGGCTGAAATCTTTTTATTATATTTAATAAATTTCTGATTCTCAGTAAAAAAATCAAGGTCAGTTATATATTTATCAAATTTAACATTTTCAAAACTATTATTATTATAATCAGCAACAATACGCATACCATCATTCAAACCTAACAATAAAATATCACCTTTCCTAATAATTTTAGTCTTATCTGCTAGAATATAATTATATTTATCATTTCCTAAATCTTCTATAGCAATCAAATTATCATATACCGAATCCTCATCCTTATCATCAACATAAACTATAATATTACCATCCATACTATTGAATTTACCACTATTTAAAGCTCCACCAATAAGCACAGATGCGACATCTCTTTTCATAATTTCAATTTTATGATATGAAAAAGGAACAATAAAAAAACTTAAGATAAAATGAATAAATAATAAAATTAGAAATCCATATAATAAAGGTTTAAGAATAGAAAAATTATTTAGTCCAGAAACCTTAAATATATAAATCTCCCTTTTTTGAATTAAATTATTAAATGTAAAAATTAAAGCAATAACAGCAATAAATGGAAAAAGGAAATCAATTAAAGTTGGAACAAGAAGCAATGAAAGTAGAGAAAAATCACCTATTTTCATATTATTTACAGTTAAATAATCAATATATTTAACTATTCTTGTTAACCAAATAATTCCAACTAATATAAATAAAGTTGTAAAAAAATATTTAAAATATTTATTGATTAAAAATATTGAAATTAAATTAAATTTTTTAGTAAAATTCATAACGCAATATTATCAATTAACCTAATATTTCTAATATATGCAGCAGCAAATATTCTAGAATTATTATAATTTTGAGCCTTAACCTCATTAAGATCATTATCTAATATAGTTAAATAATCAACCTTTGAAAAACCTGTTTCTAATAGAAATTTTTTAGTTTGATTTAATAAAAGTGAAATATCCTTTACACCCTTAATTGAATCTTTAATTTTAATCAATGCAGCAAGTAAACATGGCGCAATATTTAATCTCTCATTACTAGTTAATAAATTATTCCTTGAAGATAGAGCAAGACCTGTATCTTCTCTTACAGTATCAACTCCTATAACATCTATATTAAAATTTAAAAAATCTACCAACTTATTAACAAGAATAAATTGTTGATAATCCTTTAAACCAAAATAAACCTTATTGGGAGTAATAATATTAAATAATTTAGTTAAAATCAAAGCCACACCATCAAAATGACCGGGTCTATCTTTAGCACAAAGAATATTATCCATAGATGAAATTGATACAGAACAAGAAAAATTTTCTGGATATATATCATTATTATTTGGATAAAAAACATGAGAAACATTATATCCTTTTAAAAGGCTAATATCTGAATCAAAAGTTTTAGGATAATTTAAATAGTCATTTTCATCATTAAATTGCTTCTTATTTATAAATATTGAAACAATAACTACATCACATTCTAATTTTGCTTTATTAATTAAGCTCAAATGACCTTCATGTAAATTTCCCATAGTAGGAATAAAGCCGATAATTTTACCAGATTCATTATATTGCTTTATTTTATTACTAATAAGTTTAAGATCATTTATTAAAATTTCATTCATAAAACTAAAGTGAGCATTAATTTAATCACACAATATAATGAACTAATAAAAACAAAAGCTATTTCAGCTAATAAATATCAATTAGATCTAATAAAAGATTTAAACAAACTAAAAACATCAATTGAACAAAATCAAAAAAGATTAATCAAACAAAAAATAAAATATAAATCATATTTTATATATGGTGAAGTTGGCAGGGGAAAATCTTTAATAATGGATTTGTTTTTTCAATCAATAAAAATAAAAAAAAAGAGATTACATTTTCATAATTTCATGCATGAAATTCATAATGAACTACATCTTATAAAAGATGAAAAAATCAAAAACCCTATAAAAAAAATCGCAAAAAAATATAAAAAAACTTATCAATTAATATGTCTTGATGAATTTCATGTTACAGACATAGCTGATGCAATGATCTTAGAGCGAATATTTAGAAATTTTATGGAAGCAAAAATAATTATAATAACAACCTCTAATAGACATCCGAGTGAATTATATAAAGGTGGTTTACAAAGAGAAAAATATCTAGAATTCGTAAATTACTTGAAAAAAAATAGTAAAATATTGGAATTAAAAGGTGAATCTGATTACAGATTGCAACAAATTCAAAAATTAGAAAATTACTATTTTTACCCAATAAACAAAGATAATAAAGCTAAATTTTACGATATATTTGCAAATCTAACATCTCACGCAAAAACAGAAGAAGCCACTCTCGAAAATAAAAAAAGACTCCTAAAAATAAAAAAATCATCCGGAACTGTAGCATTAATAGATTTTATCGAATATTGCACAGGTAATTATTCAGCTAATGACTATAATCTAATTGCTACAAAATATGATACGATATTTCTAGAAAATATTGAAGAAATAAAAGATAGAAATATAGCAAAAAGATTTATGAATATGATAGATATTTTCTATGAACATAAAAACAAAATAATATTTCTAGCTCATATAAATTACACAGATATCTACAAAGGAAAATATCATCAATTTGAATTTAAAAGGACATTATCAAGAATATTTGAAATGCAACAAATCGAATATTTATCAAAAAGATCTATTTAGCCTTATCTGCAAAAGCTTCAATTAAATTATCTAGCTCAGATTGCTTACAAATACCAAGTAAGACAGGATCTTTTGGCTGAATTTGAGATATGTTAGCGTGAGATCTAGATCTAATAGATTCAATAGTCTTCTTTGTAGTACCGATTAGCTTAACTATCTTACTATCAGGAAGATCAGGGTAATTTTTAACTAACCAAGCAATAGCATCTGGTTTATCTCTACGTTTAGCAATAGGTATATATTTAACCTTTTGTTTATTTTTAAAATCTCCAACTAAATTAATTAACTCCAATTTAACCGAAGAATCTTTTTCAGCGTTTTTAATATTTTCTTCAGATAATTGCCCAAGAATTATTGGATTTTGCCCTTCAAGATTAGTTGCTAATTCTCCGTCAGCAATACTTTGTATCTCCATTTCATGCATGTTACAGAACTCTGCTATTTGAGCAAAATTAAGGGTGGTGTTATCTATTAACCAGATAGCAGTAGCTAAAGGCATTAAAGGTTCTGACATTTCAAATAAAAAAAATAATTAGCAATTATTTTAAATGTATGTAGCAAATTGTCAATTTATTGTTATAATATTATTAATAGATAGAAATTAAAATGCTTAATAAATTAATAATAATATTAATATTACTTTTTTCTTCTAAAACTCTCTTAGCAGAAAAAAAACAACATCTAACAATATTAGCACCACAAAATATGTCATTTGCATTAAATGAAATAATGCAAACTTATGCTACTAGCAATAATATATCGCTAAGCGGATCATTTGCCAACACGCAAAATAATATTAATAAAATAATTGAAGGAGAATCAGCAGATATAATTATAACAGATCATCCAGAATGGATTAAATATCTAAAACAAAAAGGTGTAATTAACGTAACATCAATAACAAATTTGGTTGAAGATAAATTAGTTTTAGTTGCCAATAATAATTTTTATCAAAATAACAAATCAAAAATTGCAGAACTTAACGATATAAATGATAAATTAAATTTTTACAAAAATCTTACAATATTTATACCTAATTGGAGCATAGATATGACAGGCTTATATATTCATGAAGCGATAAAAAAAATCCCTTACATATATAATGAAAGCAATAATATTATTGAAACAATTTACCTAAAAAAAGAAATAACAGAAATAAATGATGCATTAGCAGTAATAAAATATAGTAACGCCTTCGATAGCAGCAAATTTACCATAATTGAAACCATAAATAAGGAGCTTCACCCTCAATTTATTTATCAAATATCAATAATAGCAGGCTCTAATCAAGAGAACTCAAATAAATTCATAAATTATCTTAAATCCAGAAAATCCATAGCAATTTTTAAAAAATATGGCTTTGAAACAGATTACAAATGATTGAATATCTTAATATCACTAATATTATTGCCTTAATTATACTAGCATTAGCATCACTAATATTAATCAGAATATTAAGATTCATATATAATTTTATTAGATATATCTATCTTTGCCTTAAATATAACAAAAAATATGATAAAGAAACTCAAAACCTTCTCAAACAAAGCAATAACACTACTAATGAAATAAAAGAAAAAAACCTTGAAAAGGAAAGAGAGTTAATTGCAGCAAATAAACAACTCAATAATAATATTGAGCAAATAAATGAAAAAGAAATAGTAGGAATAGCTGAACCAGTTGGCATGTGGACAAGATTCGTAACCGAACAAAAAATCTCCTGGTTAAAAGCTATGATTGGAACAAAAACCGATAGCAGAAACTTTTGGCAAGAAATGATAAAAGCTCAACAAAGAGCACAAGGAAAACACAAAGGAAAAATGAGGTAAAATTCATTAATCAGATAAAGAGATAACAATCTCATCTAAAATATTCTCAGTAATAAAAGCTGATAATTCCTTTCTATATGATTCTTTAGCAATTTCGCCAGAATAATATCCTGAATTAATATTATAATTAACCCTATCTGAAAAACTTTTATTGAAAATAATTTTACAATTATCTTTTTCATCGCAATCAGATGCATAGAATTTTGCATTTAAATTAAGAGAATAAATATATTCTGAGGCCTCTCCATTTCGATTTATTACAGTAATATTATAGGAATCCGATAAATTTGATAATTCTAATATATAATTATAATTATCAGCTGAATAAGCAGTATTTACAATTTCCTTAATATTTCTATAAGTAATTTTATTTAAAGCACTTATATTTTTACTATTAAAAACAACCTTTACTCTAACATTATTATCATCAGATAAAGAGCTATTATGTAGTGGCTTTAAATTACAACCAAATAAAAATAACAAAATCAAAAATCTCATTTTACAACAATATTTACAATTTTCCCAGGAACAACAATAACCTTAATTAAATTCATATTTTTAATCTTATCTTTTACAAAATCTTGATTTAAGGCATGTTCTTCATAGATCTCCTTGCTCGCATCAAGAGCAATTTCAAAAGTTCCTCTTAACTTACCGTTAATTTGCACGGCTATAGTTTTTGTATCATATGAAATGAAATTTTTATTAGCTACTGGCCATTTTAACTGATTAATTAATTCATCTGATCCTATAAACATATTATATAACTCTAAGGAAAAATGGGGTATCAGCGGATAAAACATCTGGGCAAAATTTCTAACAATCTCATTAATTAATATATTATCTTTTTCATTTTTTATTTCATATTCAATAAATTTATTACTTAACTCCCTAAGCAATGCAACAACCTTATTAAACTGGAAATTTTCTATATCTTCACTTGCCTTAACAATAATTTGATTCAAAGAAATATATAAATCTTTTTGACGATCATCTAAATAGTTAGAATCAAAATCCTTATCAATAAATTCAAGCTGTAATACATATCTATAAATCTTATTTAAATATCTCCATGCTCCTTCAAGACCCTTATCAGACCACTCCAAATCTTTTTCCGGAGGAGAATCTGATAACATAAATAACCTTGCTGTATCAGCTCCATAGGCATCAATAATATCAACAGGGCTCACTCCATTTTTTTTAGATTTAGACATTTTCTCCATTCTTTGCCCTAGCAGCTCCTCATCAGTCTTAATATTATAAAATTTATTATCTTTTTTTATAACATCAGCAACATCAACATATTGATTTAGGCTATTTTTAAAAGACATATTGGTAACCATACCCTGTGTTAACAATGAGTTAAATGGTTCACTAACATTATGATAGCCAATATCACGAAGAGCCTTGGTAAAAAATCTAGCATATAATAAATGTAAAACTGCATGCTCAATACCTCCTACATATTGATCAACTGGTAGTAATTTATCTGCTATGTCTTTTGAAAAAGCCGTATTGTTATTTTTAGCATCTATATAACGCATAAAATACCAAGATGATTCAAAAAAAGTATCAAAAGTATCAGTTTCTCTTACAGCATCAGAGCCACATTTCGGACATTTACAATATTTCCAGCTTGGATGAGCATCTAAAGGATTTCCAGAAACAGAAAAATCAACATCATCAGGCAAAGTAACTGGAAGATCGGTTTTTGGAACAGGAACTACACCACAATTATTGCAATTTATAACTGGTATTGGACAGCCCCAATATCTTTGCCTAGATATACCCCAATCCCTTATTTTATAATTAACCTTAACCTTACCAAAGCCACTATCTTCAATTTTTGCAATAATCTTATTTCTTGCTTCATTAACAGTTAAACCATCAAGAAAATCAGAGTTAAACATTAAACCATCACCTAAATATGGCTCATTAGATGTAAAATCATTATTATTATCTTTTACAACATAATTTATTGGTAGATTATACTTTTTAGCAAAATCATAATCACGCTGATCATGAGCAGGACAAGCAAAAACTGCCCCTGTTCCATAATCCATTAAAATAAAATTAGCTATATAAATAGGTAATTTCTTTCCCTTAATAAATGGATGAGATACTGACAAGCCAGAATTAACACCTGTCTTTTCCATTTTATCTATAGCTGACTGTGATATGGATTGTTTATTGGCTTTGTCGATATAATCCTTAATTTTTTGATCAGTTTTTGCTAATCTACCAGCTAAATTATGCTGAGGTGAAATAGCAATAAATGAAGCTCCAAAGATAGTTTCAGCTCTTGTAGTAAAAATTTCTAATTTCTCGTCACTATCATCAATGGAAAAATTAATTAAAGCTCCAAGAGATTTACCAATCCATTTTTCCTGCATATTTAACACAGATTTTGGCCAATTTGTTAGATTATCTAATTCAGTAAGCAATTCTTCGGAATAATTAGAAACCTTTAGGAACCAACTTTTAATTTTTCTTCTTTCAATATCTGCACCACTTCTCCAACCTTTACCATCAATAACCTGCTCATTGGCAAGAACTGTATTATCAACAGGATCCCAATTAACATAAGACTCTTTCTGATAAGCAATATTATTAGCTAGTAAATCAATAAAAAATTCTTGTTCAAATTTATAATAATTAGGATCACAAGTTTTTAACTCCAAAGACCAATCATATGATAAACCAATTTTATTTAATTGATCTTTCATTGTTTCGATATTTTTTTCAGTCCACTCCTTAGGATGAATATTATGCTCAATAGCAGCATTTTCAGCCGGCAATCCGAAAGCATCAAAACCCATTGGATGCAAAACATTAAATCCAATAGCTCTTCTATATCTAGCAATTACATCACCAATACTATAATTTCTTAAATGACCCATATGAATATTACCAGATGGATAAGGAAACATTTCTAGGACATAATATTTTGGTAATGATGAATTATAATCATAATAATAAGAATTTTTACATAAATTCTGCCATTTATCCTCAACTAATCTAAAAGGATAATTTGAAATTTCAGAGTTAGACATAGTATTAATAAGTTGTAGTTGAAGTATCTAGAAGAATCTGACTGGCAGAATCATAATCACCAAACTCAATTTTTGCACCTAATAATAATACCTCTCCTTTATTATTTTTTGTTTCAAAACTAGATGGAGCACTAGTAATTATATGATCTTTCGAATCAAATTCATACATATTTAACTCCGCAAATAATGAATAATATTTAGTTATTCTATAATCAAGAGCAAGTGAGTATAATGAAAATTCTTGCTCTCTATATTCAGATGTTAAATTTGACAAACCAATTTTATATGGGCCAAATTGATAACCTAAACCTACAGTGAAATAATTAGCATCACTATCTCTATAATTATCAGCAGCTTTATCGATAGAACTATTTACCATCATTAAGCTATCTCCCCAAATACCATAAGAACCAGAAACAGAAAAATTACCATAAAAAATATAACTGCCTAAACTATAAGCAGATAAATCCTGTCTCAAATATGCATTATTTGTGGAAATTAAATTATTTATCTTTGCTCTTTCTGATGTAAGGCTAAAAGCAAGACCTAATTTACCAAATTGCTCAACATAATTTAAGCCAAAATCATATATATTTTCTACATCATTATTATAAAATGATTCATCTGAATTATCAAAATATGAAGAGCCCCTATTTCCACTATCTAAAGCATAAGATGCACCATATTGAAAACCATAAATTCTAGGAGTGTAGAAAGAAAATCTTAACAAAGTTCTTGTATCATCAAACTTACCCGCCCCAGAAACATCATTATAACCATGTGAAATAGGTAAATCTGGTCTGATTATAAATCCCATATTACCCTTTCCATTACAATTCCTAATATCATTTGTAGCATAATAATTTACACAATTATCAGCACCATCAAGCTTAGCAGGATCATATTGCAAACCAAAATCTGGAATATTAACATATTTCCACCATTTACCTGCAATCCCACCTGTACCGCCAAAACGATAAGAAGCATCAAATTTTAACTTTTTTGATGCAGAATCAACATCTCCAAACTCAAATCTTCCTAAATTAGATCTTTCTGTAAAAATATAAGCCCTTCTAACCAAAACTGACTCCTGTTTTTTTATATCAAGAATTTTCAAAGAACTATCATATTTATAATATGATAGTCTAGAAGACTCAGCCATAACGCCAACTCTAGCTCCATATAACAATCCTGTGTCAGCTCTATCCATCAATAAAAAATCTAAATAATTATCAGCAACAAAGCTACTATCACCATCAAGGTAATTCTTATTAGCAGATCCATGAGGCAAATTATCAACAGAATATTCTGAACTAGATTCTGGCATAGCAAGATTAAAATAAAATTTACCACCAACATTAAATTTAGGAGTAGAATTAGCAAGCAATCTAGATGAATTTAAAGTAAAAATAAAAATTACTATAAGAGGAATTATTTTTTTCATAATATTAAAACTATAATTTTATTATTAAATTATCAAAGCAATATTTCTAGAGTAATTTATTTAATAAGTAAATTTAAAGCTTCAACATAACATTCATGTTCAATTTTATGAATCTTTTCCTTTAATGATAAAAAATCATCATCCTGATCTTTTTGTAATTTTTTTTGCAATATTATATCTCCCGCATCCATCTCCAATATAACATAATGAACAGTGCAACCAAATTCATTTTCATTAGCATTATAAGCATCTAAAATAGCGTTTGCACCTTTATATTTAGGTAGCAATGAAGGGTGTATATTGATAACAGGTGATTTAACATTTTCCAGAAAATAGTTGGATACTAAACGCATATAACCAGCAAAACAGATAAGATCATAATCAATTTTATTTAAAAGATTAATTACTTCTAGATCATATGATTCACGATCTGCAAAATTTTTATTTTCAACAATATAACTATTAATATTATTTTCAGCTGCATATTTTAAACCATACGCATCTGCTTTATTTGAAAAAACTGCAACTATATCAGCCTTAAGAATATTATTTTTACAGGCTGATAATATAGCTTTAAAATTAGAACCTTTTCCAGAAATAAATATTACTAGCTTTGCCCTATTAGCCATTAGAGTTATTAAAAATTAAACTAATATTACTAGTTGCAACATACATTTTTAACTAACATTGCCGCTACTTCATAAGGATCACTATTAGCACCAGGCCTTCTATCCTCAAAATAACCACAACCATTTAATTCCACAGGCTTAGGTATTCTTATTGAACAACCTCTATCGGCATTTCCAGCAGAAAAATCATTTATATCTGATGTTTCATATTCACCAGTTAATCTTTCTTCTAATAAATGACCATATACATCTATATGTTCATTATGAGTTTTTTCTAATTTTTTTACAGCTTCATTTATAGCAGCAATTCCTTTGCCTTTCTCTCTAGTAAATTTAGTAGAAAAGTTAGTATGCATACCAGCACCATTCCAGCTACCTTTCACAGGTTTGTTAGCTAGCGTAACCTCAACAGAATAATCTTCGGCAATTCTATATAATAACCATCTTGCTAACCATGTATGATCTGCAATATTAAGAACATCGCATTTTTCGCCATCTATACCTCTATAACCAATTTGGAACTCCCACTGTCCAAGCATTACCTCAGCATTAATACCATATAACATTATTCCAGCATCTAAACATAATCTAGCATGCTCTTCAACAATTTGTCTACCGCTTGCTTGCTCAGCTCCTACTCCGCAATAATAAGGACCTTGTGGTGCAGGAAAACCATTATCAGGCCAACCAAGTGGTTTACCCATAGACATAAATGTATATTCTTGTTCATAACCAATCCATGGCTCAGCATCACTACCTCCATTTTCAAGATATGAACGTAATAAAGCTCTTTTATTTGATTTATGAGGATTACCATTTTCATCATTAACTTCACATAAAACCAAATAATTACCTAATCCTCTAATAGGATCATTAACAAAATTAACAGGTTTTAATATACAATCAGAATTATTTCCTAATGCTTGGTTTGTAGAAGAACCATCAAAGCTCCATTCACTAAAATCAGATAATGAAACATTATCAAAATCAGAAGGTAAAAAGACTTTAGTTTTAGATCTAACTAAAGGAACAGGTGCTGTTCCATCAACCCAAATATATTCAGCAAACTTTATATTAGACATTTATTTCCTCAAAAAAATTAAATCTTTCATACCAGAAAAGCATGATTAGTCAAGCAAATCAAAGCAGGATTTTATTAAATAATTTCTCCTATAATTTTTGCTTCATAATTATATTTTTTTAGTAAATTAATTATATTTACTTCATTTTGAGAAGAAGCAACAACAACCATACCATAACCACAATTAAAAACTCGCATCATTTCTTCCTGAGAAATACCGGAAATATCCTTTAACCACAAAAATAAATTTGACATTTTAAGGTTAGAATAATCAATATTAAAGCTTAAATTATCAGGTAAAACTCTTGGTATATTCTCAAGAAAGCCTCCTCCTGTTATATGAATGAATGCTTTTGCCAAATTATTTTTATGAATTTCCAAACATGGCTTAACATAAAGATTTGTTGGCTTTAAAAAAATATCTTCATAGCTTTCAGATGAAAACTCAGCCTTAGTATCATAAGATAAGTTATATTCTTGCATTATCTTTCTTACCAATGAAAAACCATTAGCATGCACACCAGATGATTCTATACCTATTAAAACATCCCCTTTTTTAATATCTTCTTTTTTTGGTAATACATTATTTCTTTCAACCATACCTACTGCAAAACCAGCAAGATCAAAATCATTATTATGATACATGCCTGGCATCTCCGCAGTTTCTCCTCCTATTAAGGCACAATTAACCTCCTTACAAGCTCTTGCAATAGAGTTAATAACAGTAGAAGCTTGCAAATTATCTAGCTTACCACAGGCATAATAATCTAAAAAAAACAATGGCTCAGCTCCTTGAACAACCAAATCATTAACACACATTGCAACTAAATCCTGACCAATATAATCAAGTTTATTAGCATTAATAGCAATTGATAACTTAGTACCAACACCATCAGTGGCAGAAACGAGCAAAGGATCCTTATATCCTGCTTTAGCAATATCAAAAAAACCACCAAAACCACCAATATTAGACATTACACCGGGCCTATCAGTTGACTTAACAGCAGGCTTTATATCTTCTACTAATTTATTTCCAGCATTTATATCAACACCAGAACTTTTATATGTTATATTATTTTTTACCAAATTTACCTCCTTTAGGAATTAAATAACCTATAGCTCTCAAATCTTCATTAAAAACAAATTTAGCAGCTTTATTAATATCTTTAGATTTAACCTCAGAGATATTTTTATCCCAATTAAGAATATCAGAAATAGATACACCAGTAGTATAATTCATTCCAATAATATAAGCTAATGATTTATATGATTCTTTGCTATAAAGAGACTCAATTAAGAATAATGATTTAGCTCTCTCTAGATCATCAGATTTAATTCTATTAATTTTTAATTTTTCTAATTCCTCAGTAATAATATCCTGAATTTCATCTTTATATTTTTCATGTTTTGCAATTACAGAAATTTCAAAAAAACTCTGGCCTCTTGATAAATCGCTATAATTACTTGATACTGATAAAGCAAGATCCTTCTCTATTACCAACTTCTTATATAAAATAGAATTTTTATGTTCTGCCAGCAAATAAGAAGCAATTGCTAAAGGATATGTATGATTTTTATCCTTTGATAAAGCAGAAGGAGCTAAATAAACCATGGAAATCTCTAAATTAGAGCTATTTTTATCCTCATGAGTAACTAAATTATTTTTTACAGAAGTTACTTCTTTAATTTTATGAAAAGCCTTGCTCCCACCTTTTTTTAAAGGAGCGTAATATTTATCGACCAATTTTTTAACAGCCTTAATATCAATATCTCCAGCAATTACCAATACTGCATTATTTGGATGGTAATATTTATTGTAAAACTCTAAAGCATCTTCATGAGTTAATTTAGCTATATCATCCTCATAACCTATTAAAGGTCTTCCATAAGGAATAGATTTACCGAAAATAGCCTCGCGTAATTTCTCAGATAATACTGCTCTTGGTGAGTTATCTCTTCTTAACAACCTCTCTTCTAAAACAATATTCCTTTCTATTTTAGTTTGTTTAGGCTCCAAAATAATATTTCTCATTCTATCAGCTTCAATATCCATTATTTCAGGAAGATATTTTTTTGGAATAGTTTGATAATATGCCGTAAAATCATAAGAAGTAAAAGCATTATGAGAACCACCAATAGAAGAAACATAATTATCTAAATAATCTTTCGGATATTTTTCAGTACCATGAAACAATAAATGCTCCAAATAATGAGCAAGACCAGTTTTTCCTAATTTTTCATTTACTCCGCCAACATAATACCATACCATATGCATAATAGCTGGAACTCTATTATTAGGAATTAAAATAACATCCATTTCATTTTCAAGCTTATAATGCTCTAAATGATATTTAGCTGATTCAATATTAGGCTTTTTAAACATATCTATAAAAACAGAAAAATTAATTATAATTATTATCGCAATTATTGGAATCAAAAAAATTACTAATAGATTTTTCCATTTCTTCATAATTAGTTAACTTATTTATTTGAGCTCTAAACTCAGCAGAATTTTTCATTCCACTGCTATACCAGCCTAAATGCTTCCTCATAATTTTAACACCATTCTCCTCGCCATATAATGCAACAGAATCTTCTAACTGCAACTTAATAATTTTTAATTTTTCATTTATTTCGGGCTCAGCAACATATTCACCATGATTTATCTCCCTATCAATTTGATTAATTAACCATGGCTTTCCATAACAAGCCCTTCCAATCATAACCCCATCAGCTCCAGATTGCAGCAATGCTTCTTTGGCATCATTAGCAGTCTTAATATCACCATTAACAATTACAGGTATTGAAACATTCTCTTTGACCTTCTTTACAAACTTCCAATCTGCAACCCCTTTATACATCTGACATCTGGTTCTACCATGAATGGTAATCATTTTTATACCAATATTTTCTGCCATATACGCCAAATTAGGAGCATTCAAACTATTACTATCCCAACCCATACGCATCTTTAAAGTAACAGGAATATCTACAGATTTAACAACAGACTCTAATATTTTAACTGCTAGTTTTTCATCTTTCATAAGAGCAGAGCCAGCATTTCCTCCCACAACCTTTTTTACAGGACAGCCAAAATTAATATCTATAATATCAGCTCCTAAATCCTGATTTAATTTAGCAGCAACTCCCATAACCTCAGGATCGCAGCCTGCCAATTGCACAACATCAGGCATATCATCTTTTTTATCAAAGCGACATTTTTGCATTGAATTTTTTGTTTCTATAAT
>Ga0181585_10000590_pt1 | contig 30814 bp, 24 predicted proteins | sample 071ome_29_FD_132469 | JGI IMG/M metagenome (GOLD analysis project Ga0181585, IMG submission 132469) | Coastal salt marsh microbial communities from the Groves Creek Marsh, Skidaway Island, Georgia - 071407BT metaG (megahit assembly) | ecosystem: Environmental > Aquatic > Marine > Intertidal...
CCACCGCCTCCCTGGCCGCCGCCACCAGGACCACGTCCCTGGCCACCGGGACCACCGGGACCACCAAATCCGTTTTGTTGGCGACGTGTTTGATTGGATTCTTCCAAACGTTCCAATGCGGAGGTGTCGGGCTTCAACTGATCATCGCTGACGGCTTCCTCGTCACCGAACACTTCTCCGGCAAGGTTGACTTCATCCATTTGCAATGGGGGAGCCAAGAGAATGCGGTCTCCTTCTTCCACGCCGGACAATACCTGAATGAATTTGGTGTTAAACAATCCCACTTCAACCGGAATGGGCTTAGGATCAGATCCACCAGCCTTGAATACCACCTGCTTGCTGTTGATGGTGGTCACCGATTGGATGGGTACTTTCAAAGTGTTTGCGATATTCGTAATCACGATTTCAGCACGTGCCGAGACACCCGGCTTCAGGTCCGGCAACTGATCGGTGACCAGAATCTCGGTAGCGTACTCCTTTAAGTTTGGATCGCTGAAGAAAGAAGCGGAATCGGGCAGGGGAGCCACTTTGCTGACGATGCCCTTGTATCGCTTGTCGGGCTCGAGGTCCAGCACGATGAAGGCTGTCTGGCCTTTCTTCACCTTGTTGATCTGTGATTCGTGCACCTTGATGTCCACCTTCATCTGCGAGGTATCAGGCAGAGTGATCAACTCCTGGCGATTGCGCACCTGGGCGCCTTCTTCGATCATGGATTCAGAGCTGAAACGACTGCGGGATTTGGCATAAACCACCATGCCACCCTTTGGAGCAAAGATTTTCGATTTATCGAGCTGTTCGATTTCGCGATCCAAACGTTCCTTGTTCAAGGCCAGCGAATTGCTCTGAGTCGTCAGGGCGGCCACTGCCGTGTTGAGTGTGTTGGTGGCCTGAAGAATCACTCGGGTCAATTCGTTGGAGGACTCGATCAGAGTCGAAAGGAACTCTTCTTCCAACTTGGGAAGATCGTATTGGTTGAGCATCTTGTATTCCGTCTTGGCCTGCTCGAGGTTCAGTTGGGAGTTGGTGACAGAAAGTTGATCCTGTTCCAGGCGTGTCAGCGTTTCGAATTCCTCCTTGTAGAGTTTTTCCGTCCAGAACAACTGGTTTTGATTCAACTTGAGCTGCTCCTCGACGGTTTGAATATTGATTTCCGCGTTGCGAAGTTGCTGGAGTTTGTCGCCTTCGATGAATTTACGATAATCGATGAAAGCAAAGTTCGTGGCGAGAATGGCGGCGTCGATCTGACTTTGCACCTGGCTCTGATCAATTTGAAGGGCCGCCTTGGCGGCTTCGAAATCCTGAACAGCCTTTTCATAGCTCAGCTTTTGCTGGTTGACCTGCTCCTCCGCTTCGGCGGAATCGAGTTCCACCAGAAGGTCGCCCTCTTTCACCACGGTGCCTTCGGGCACGATGTAAATGATGCGGGATGTGCCGTCCACATCGTTACGGATGATCTCCTGATTCACCGCTTCAAGGGTTCCGCCGGCGGACACGGATACCAGGAAGTCTCCACGGTCCACTTCGTAGAAGGCATGCGTGGTCGTATCCGATCCTCCCATGCCGGACAGGATCCACAGAATAATCACGACCCCCATAACAGCGCCAATAACCAGCTTGGCTTTGGATGGGCTCGATTTGTCAACAGATGTGCTTTGATGACTCATAATTGCAAATTACAACGTTTCTATTTATTGAAAAAGTTCGTCAGGTGTGAGGAGTTTTGCCTCTTCTTGCTCGTCAGGTGACGTCGCAGCATCTTCCGGTTTGGGTTCTCCGGTAGCCAGATCGACCACAACAGCCTCTTCATTAATCCAGAAGGAATCCCGGTCCGTGCGAAGAATACCAATCTCCAGTAGCAGGGCCATACGAGCGTCCAAGTAGTCTACCATGGTGCGTGTGATGTTGTTTCTTGCGGAAACAAGGTCATCTCGAGCGCGAACCACCTGATCCACAGGAACCCTGCCAGCTTGATAGTTCAAACTAGCGCCGCTTACCCGTTTGATGGCCAATTCAACGGAAATTCTCTGAATCTCGTAATTTTGTTCAAACTGCTTCAAACTACGCAACCCCAAGCGAATGGCGTTTCTCTTGTTGTCCAAGGCCAGACCCAGGCGACGCAAAGCAGATTCAAAACTGATGATGGTGGAACGGTATTGATTGCGCTCACGAAAACGGTTGATGGGAAGATCCAACTCAACACCCATGCCGGCTCGGATGTTGTCCGGATCAAAGCTGGTGTAATCGGTCGGGCCATCGGAGGAAAGAGAAGCGTCCGCAAAGAAATCCACACCGGGCTTCAAGGCGTTGGCGGCGACATACACTTTTCGCTTGGCATCTTCAAAGCGGTCAATCTCGTTCATCAAAGGCCAGGAATATTCGAGTGCGAGCTCGAATCCATACTCCGGATCGATATCCAGAAGCGGCAGCCCCATGGCATTGAGTGATTCCAGGGCCTTGTCATCCAGTTTCAGTTCGACACCCAGAGGCAATCCAAGATCGATTTTGAATCGATCCAAGGAGGTCCCATAATCAGCAACAGCGTTAATGTAGTTGTTGCGGGAGGACAGCTCTGCCTGTTGGGTTTCCCCCAAATCCACTGTCGTAACGCGACCGGCATCCAGTTGCTTTAAAAGTCGGGCGGTTTCGTTGGTTCGACTCTGATAATCAGCAAAACTGTTTCGAATGATGTTTCTGCCCTGCAGAAGCCGGAAATAATCCAGCACCTTACCCACCGCAAATTCGTTTTGAAAGTGGCTGAAATCGCGAATCGCATACATGACGTTTCGTTCGGCTTGCTTCAAGTTTTCCGTCGCCACCCGGCTGCCTGCGCCGCGCAGGATGGGTTGAAACAAATTAACCGAAATAGTGCTCACGGCAGATCGCCGCGGATTTCCTGTGTAGAACCGCAACAGATCGTTGGCAATCGAAGCCCCGATACTGCCACCCGTCCGCAAAGCTTGGGTCACACTCAAGCGTGAGTTGGCCCCGGTTGATCGATCGCCATTGCCTTGCCGATCGCCTGAAATGGTGGATCGCGCCAGAAAATTTGGGCTGAAGACGAATTCTGTTTCGCTCAAACTAAGCGCCGTCAGGTAGAGCGATTCCTTTTGATTCTGGTAATCACGACTGTTTTCAATGGCCAATTGAAGAACAGAATCAACATCGATCTCCTTCGTTGCCTTCAGATTACGATCTTCGATGATTTCCTGTGAACTGATGTCATCCGGCTTGCGTTCCGAATACCGGGTGTTGACTGTAAACGGGTCACTTTCGCCAAACAGATCCGTCTCGATTTGCTCGATGATCGCGTAAACATCTTTATCCGTCTTTTTCTTGTAATAGGCTGATTTACAAGCGACCAGCGCACAGCAAGCGGTGGCCGTCGCAACCAAACCAAAACGTTTCATCGATTTCAAATACTCAAGTCCCATTCTCAAAAGAATTCCTTAATTTCAGCAGACCAGACAAGCAGGTTTCTAAAAAAGTTACATTGAATTGACCGGAAAAAAACAAACGCCTGCAGAACGCAGGCGTTTGTTTGATAAAAGATTGTTGGGCACAGGATAATGACTATTCCTGAACGATCACGCGGTAGAAGCGTGAAGGACGTCTGCTACTGAAGCGTTCCTCGAACACAACCGTGCCTTCTTCATTGGCCAAATCAGTGGCACGCGTAACCCAGGTTCCGAGATCGGTAGATGCCTCAACAGTGTAGACTTCTCCAACCGTGCCAGTAATGGTGATACTCGCAAGCCCGCCTTCGGTGATCACAATAGCTGCACTTGCCGGAGTTGCAGGTTCCACCACTACGGCTTCCACGGTTACGGTAGCAAAAGAACTGCGCAGGGCCGCATCAGCGGTGGAGGCGACCACGGCATATTGACCCGCGTCGCTCAAAGCAGCTGCTTCGATGGTGAAAGAGGCTCCAGTAGCACCGGAAATATCGTTCCCGTTCTTTTGCCACTGGTAAGAAACATCGTCAGCGCCGGAAGCCTGAGCACTTAATGTCACACTTTCTCCCTCGGTGACAGATTGGTCACCAGGCTGTTGCGCAAAACCCAGTGGGTTTTCAATGCCTTCAACCATCAATTCCTGTCCCCACTCAAAAGCACTGGGGCTGTTGAAAACAAAAGCTCCCCCAACATCCAGGCTGGGTTCTTCAGGAATCCAAGCTCCACCTGCAAAAACAGCGACTGAAACAAGATTGCCATCAGTATCCAAATTAAAGAGGGTCGTGCCATCCGGAGCACTCAAACCGAGATCCGTTGATACCAAACCGCCCACTGCCAAACGGCTTCCTCGAGCGGAATCACCTGCAGGAACCCAGTTTTGTAGCTGGCCCACGAGCGGCTTGCCGGTGGTGAACCATTGGTAGGCTTCCGGCGAATCCACCCGGGCGCCTTCTCCGGGCGACAAACTCATGTTCGGCACCGACCAGGAACTGGAATCGGCGGACCAAACGGATGCTTCCCATTCACCATCAATCAGTTTGGAAACGCTGAAACCATCGGGAACGGCCATGAACAGGTCTGAAACCAAGTTGCTGCCCATTTGAAAAGGATTGGAAACCAGAGAACTCCCCTGTGGCAACTCAATGATGTTAAACCCAACACCGACCGATTGCGCACGCAATTCAGCGGTTGCAAAGGTCAGGCTTGCGACACCGGCAATTAAAAGTGATTTTTTAAACAAATTTCTATAATTCAAAATGGCCTCCATGATGTTCTTGGTATAGCAAAGACGATACCAAATTCTTAATATCCGAAAGGTTGGTTGTCAAAGTTAATCCAATCCGGCCTAAAGTTCCAGATCTTCTTCCTCCTCAATCTCGCGCAGACGGTTGCGGGGCAGCCGTAAACGAATGAATCCATAAACAAGATAGGCTGTGAAGATAACGGGCAGGATGATCGGCAGAATCTTGTTCCACATGATAAAGATCAAACCGATGAAAAGAATCGCACCGACGATCGTGGTAAACCGTCCCCTCGTGCGAAAGCCAAACCCTTTGAAAGATGGATACCTCACTTCGCTGATCATCATCATCGAAAGGAAAATAAGCAGCACAGGCAGGACATATCTCCATTGGCCGGTGGAGAACCCTTTATCTTCCCACCACATCAAAAACAGCGTCAGGGACGCCACCAAACCCGCAGCAGCAGGAATGGGAAACCCCATGAACTCCTTGCTCGATTCAGAGCTGGGTTCGGCCGCCATCACGTTGAATCGCGCCAACCTCAGTGCTCCACATATCAAGTAAACAGACGCAATGAACCAGCCGAATTCTTCGTGCTGCACAAACACATCCTTCAGGACAATGCGATGCACCAGGAAGGCCGGAGCCACCCCAAAGGAAACGATGTCCGCAAGGGAATCGAACTCACGACCAAATGGACTTTCCACCCCGCCCATCCTGGCAACCCGTCCGTCGAACAAATCAAACAAACAAGCCAACAGAATCAACAACAACGCCTTAAGAATAACGTTGTTGAAGTCCTCGCGCGCAGGGTCTGCCTGCACGATATTGGTCAATGCCAGAAAACCGCAGAACAGATTGCCCGCGGTCAACAGGTTGGGAAGAATGAAGATCCGCAATTTTGTTTCAGATGCGGTATCGTCGTTCTTGTTTGGATGCGGAGCAACCATATTTGGTTTGGACTGAGCAGAGCGCCCCGGTTGGGAACCCACACGAGGCGCTTTCTCACGTCCGAAAGGTGATTTTTTACTGAAGCCCATGATACGACCTGGCTGATGACCTTGCGGTCGAGCGGATCAACTCCAGTATTCGCGCGGATCCGTCACTTTACCGGTCAACGCGCTGGCAGCCACTGTCGCCGGCGATGCCAGGAACACCTGGGATTCCTTATGCCCCATGCGACCCGGAAAATTGCGGTTGGTGGCGCTGATGCACTTCATCGGCTTGTTCATGCGGCCAAAAGTATCCACCGGACCACCCAGACAGGCCGAACAACCGGCATTTTCAGTCATCTGAACGCCTGCGTCTGAAAGAATATCCCAGACACTCTTGCCATCCCACTCAGTGGTCTTGAGGTCATTGACGATCTCGGGCGTGGCCGGCACACCGAAAGTATCGATCGCCACGGATTTCCCTTTGATCACCTGGGCAAACGCCAGAAAGTCACTGGTTTTACCACCCGTGCAGGAACCGATGTATGCCCGGTCCAGCACAAGATCACTCAACTCTTTGGCCAACTTACGGTTACCCGGATCAGGATGACACGCAATGGTGGGCTCGAGCTTGCTCAGATCAACGACCAATTCGGAAACAAACGTTTCATTCGCATCTCGTTCCACGGGATCATAATTGGGACGAGTCCCGTTCAAGGATGTGCGATGATCCACATAAGCTTTGGTCTTTTCATCAAATTCAAAAATCCCGTTCTTGCCCCCGGCCTCAATCGCCATATTGGCAATCGTCATCCGATCATCAACCGTCAGGCTGTTGGCACCCGGACCGTCGAACTGCATGGCCCGGTAGGTGGCTCCATCAAAACCAATCTCGCCAATAATATGCAGGATGATGTCCTTGGCCATGACACCCGGTTGCATTTCACCTTCCAGGCGGAAGTGCATGGTTTCGGGGACTTTGATCAGCAACTTGCCGGTACCCATGACAAAACCGGCGTCTGTGTTACCGATCCCGGTGGCAAACTGATTGAACGCACCCGCCATGCAGGTGTGGGAATCGGTTCCAAAAAGCACTTCACCGGGACGGGTATGACCGCGATGTGCCAGTGCGGTATGACAAACACCCGCGTAATTCGAACCGTATTGTTTCTTTAGAAGGCCCTGGTCCGGATTAAAGACCCACTTCCCGTCCGGATCATCGATCACATCGTAGAAATATTTGATGTCCTGTTGTTTGACGAATTCCCGAAGGATATCGACGTTTCGGTTTGAACGAGAATCGGCGGTGAAAATGTAATGGTCCGGAATAATAACAATGCGTTCCTTGTCCCACACTTTGGCGTCTTCGCCAAATTCGCGTTTGAATACACCAATGGTGCCGGGACCACAAACATCATGAGTCATCAGCGTATCCGCTTTGACCCAAACATTGTCACCAGCTTGGACCTGAGCCTTCCCTGCGGCCTTGGCCAGAATTTTTTCAGTCAACGTCATAATGAGCCCACCACATTACCACAACACCCATCAACATCAACTCTGATTATCAAATTAGGGGCCAGTCCCAACTATTTTGCCCCATTGACGCCGCACTTTTTCTCGATCATCCAAACTCAGATTGCCCAAAAACACGACATCGTATCTTGAAATGCAACATATCCTTTCGAAATATGTCGTGAAATTTTTCATTCAGGTATCACTACGTAGAGAAAGCTGTTTTGGTTGGTTCTTGTGGAACGAAAAAGTGGTAGATCAAGTATGACACGATTGATCCGATAACAAGAAACATCAAACCCGCTGTGCGTCTGCGTTTGATGAAGAGGATAAGCACCAATCCACTGACCGACACCAGAACCATCAGCAAAGCGGAGAGATCAATGACCCAGGACCAGGTCTTGCCGGTATCTCTTCCTTTGTGCAGGTCATTGATGACGGGAACAAATCCGAGTTTCATTTCTTCCATGGAATATGTTCCTGTCTCAGCATCGATGAATGCGTCAGCCGAATACCCGGGCCCTTTGAAGGAAACGATGCATTGAAACTCATCGGCCATGAATTCCTTGAGGGCACCTTTGATTTTGTGTGTCGACCGGAGGTGTTCCACAATGGCGAGCTTATTGACCTTCTGCCGGGAACCTTCCTCATCCATCTCTCCCAACCAGGACATCTCCACACTGCCTGAATGCTCCACGGCACTTTGGGACTCATCAAAAAACCAGTCAGGATGATTCAATGTGATCCCGGTCACCGCAAAGAAAAGTAAAATACCAAAACTCACCATGGAGAGGTAGATGTGCAACCATCGGGAGACGGAGGCGACTTGTCGTTGAAAATGAGTCATTACCTGGATCTATCCTGCGAAAAAATCAAAACACCTGCTGAAAACGAAAGGGCTAGATGGATGATTTTTTTCGAAAATCAACCGTTACGGATTTTACCTCGACATTGCCCTTGAGTGTTTTGTTGAAAGGTTTGTCGGAGATTTCGAACTCGGTTTTCATCAATTGATACGTTCCATGTTCACGAGTCGCTTCAATCTGGATGAAATACTTTCCGGGCTTGAGCAGTTTGCCGCTATCGTCCTTGCCATCCCATTTGAGTTTGTATTTGCCCGGAGGGCGGGTGGCTGTGGACGTTGTCGATACGAGATCGGTGTTGTCCACCAATTGACGAAAACGGTCATCACGGTACCATGACCTCAGATCTGGAAGCCAACGATCTCGACCCATCCAAAGACACAATGTTCGAACCGGAACCTTTTCTTCGTCAGTGATCCACACGGCCACATAAGGTCGGCGATAACGATTATCTGAAATTCGGCTCAGCTCAAAATTGACCACAAAGTCCCATTCTTCGGCCCAATTCTTTTCGTTTTCAATGAGCGTCCTTTCAGGGGAAGCAATGGAATCTGAATAAGCTATTTTTTCATCAAATGCCGGGCTACGGAGATAGGTATTCCAACCTTTGCTGGCATATCGGGTGCCGTCCTCTGCAATGATCATGCAATCCACCTCCGGCAAGGTCTCAACCATGGTCAAAGCCTCCTGTCCTCCAATCACACTAAAAATGGTAGCCAATGCATCGGAGTCGGCTGCGGTTTTGGCGATAACTGTTGCGCTGACGGTCTGCCCAACAGGATATCCGGTACGGGCATCAAAAATATGAGAAAAATGCTTCCCCTGAATATCAAAACCACGGCGATATCCACCGCTGGAAGCGATCGCCATGTTTCCTGGAACCACAATGATCTCAGCGGTGTGATTATCGACTCCATCGAAAGGGTGGGTGACGGCAACCTCGGCTTCCATTTGCCCGAAGATGCGCATATCGCCTCCGATATTCAGGAGAATATTCTGAACTCCCTCCAGCTGCGTTTCCATGGTTTCACCCACTCGATCAATGATAAAACCTTTGGCAATGGCATCGAGATTCAACGGAATACTGGACAGTCGAGTCAGTTTCCGCGTGTCTTCATTCAGCAACCAATGATCCTGTCGCATCTCACTTAGTGCCTGGTCAATTTCCTGAGCCGTTGGAATGGCATGACGGGCAGCGGCACGCTTCCAGAGGTCTGTCAGCACAGGGGTTGCAGTGGAAAAAGCGCCTTCGCTGCGTTCCTCCCATAGAGTTGATTTTTGAAAAAGCTGCAACATCTCTGGTGAGACAGGCACCGCTTCATTGCGGGAGTTCAACCAGTGACTGATCTCTGTAGCGGGATCGTAGGTGCTGAAAATCCGGTTGAGGCGATCTATTTCTTTGAGACATAATGCTTCCGCCCGATTGGCCATGGCCTGATTTTCGCAATCCACCACCAGCTCCATGGACGTGCCAAGGATTCCTTCATGGTTGAAGGCATACTTCTCCGCGCTCAAACTGACCACCAAAGCTGTCTGAACAAAGGCGAATACAAAAAAGTTCTTCATCATTTTATTACAGATATTCTATTCAACATGCAGTCCCATACTTCAAAATGATTAAGGTAGACCAAATACCCCGATCTCAGCATTGAATGATCAACAGGCAACGGATCCAATTTCCAAAGAGGAACACAACGCATTCATCAGACGCGTATTATTTCAAATGGTATTTCTGGCGAAAAGAAATCGATCCGCCCTTTTCCTCCTTTTAAATATGGAGTTCAGAGAGCGAAACTTCTAACATGACACCATGAATCAGTTCACTTGTCTTGCATGGGTAAAATGTCTTTTGATCACGTTTTGGGCGGGGATTGCGGTGACGGCAAAGAGTGCCGAAACCAACCAACAACTGAAAGTGGACATCCGGGTGGATGCCTCACGGGACAAAGGCCCTCTACGAACCATCTGGCGGTATTTCGGCGCTGACGAACCCAACTACGCCTATATGCAACATGGGAGCAAGCTTGTCGGTGAGTTGGGTGAACTGGCTCCTCAACAGGTTTATTTCCGTGCGCATAATCTGCTCAGCACAGGAGACGGCACCCCGGCGCTGAAATGGGGTTCCACGAATGCTTACCGCGAAGACGAGAAGGGTCGCCCGATCTATGACTGGACCATTGTGGATCGGATTTTCGACACTTATCTTGAAAACGGCGTTCGTCCCTACGTGGAAATCGGATTCATGCCCGAGGCACTCTCCGTCAAACCCGATCCTTACCAGCACAGTTGGACACCTCGTGCGCGGTACGAAGAAATCTACACCGGTTGGGCTCACCCACCCAAGGACTACGATAAATGGGCGGAATTGGTTTTCCAATGGGTGAAACACAGTGTGGAACGATACGGAAAGGAAGAAGTGGAAGCCTGGTACTGGGAAACCTGGAACGAAGCCAACATTCCGTACTGGCAGGGCACCCCGGAGGAATTCCGTAAACTCCATGACTATGCCATCGATGCCGTCCGGCGGGCACTGCCCACCGCAAGGGTGGGAGGACCGGACACGGCAGGTCCCGGAGGACAGTTCATGCGGGATTTCCTGGAGCACTGTCTGCGGGGAAAAAATCATGCGACTGGGGAAATCGGAACACCCCTGGATTTCATCGCATTTCATGCCAAAGGTTCACCCAAGATGGTCGATGGGCACGTCCGGATGGGAATTTCCAATCAACTGAGAAACATCAACGACGGATTTGCCCTGGTCGCATCCTTTCCCGAATTGAGGAACACTCCGATCATCATCGGTGAATCCGATCCCGAAGGATGCGCCGCCTGCCAGGGACCCCAATTGGCCTACCGAAACGGCACCATGTATTCCAGTTACACAGCCGCCAGCTTTGTGAGAAAAATGGATTTGGCCGATCAACATGGCATCCATTTCGAAGGCGCCCTGACCTGGGCATTTGAATTCGAAGATCAACCCTACTTCGCGGGATTCCGAGCGTTGGCAAGTAATGGAATCAACAAACCTGTGCTCAATGTCTTCCGCATGTTCGGTCGGATGAAAGGCAATCGATTCGATCTGGCGAGCAGTCACGAAGTCCCATTGGAAACCATGCTCCGCGCAGGTGTGCGCGAACAACCAGACATTTCAGCTCTGGCAAGCGGAACCGAAGACCACCTTTGGATCATGCTTTGGCATTATCACGACGACGATTTGCAAGGCCCCACGGCCGATATCTCCCTCATGGTCAATTCACTCAATCCCACGATCAGTGGTCCTGCAAATCTGGCGCACTATCGCATCGACGAAGACCACAGCAATGCCTTCTCGGTGTGGAAAAAAATGGGTTCACCCCAGAAGCCCACTGCGGAGCAATACGCGGCATTGGACAAAGCAGACGCGTTGACCAAACTCGGCCCCGATCAAACCATTCAGATCGACAAAGGCAGCATATCTCTCAAAGTCCGGCTACCCCGGCAAGGCGTCTCTCTCCTTGAGCTGAAACTCAAATAAAACCTGCCGCGCCCCTGCGTCTCCGCGCGAAAAAAACACCCTGGAACAGATCTAACCTGCGGTCTCCACCAATCGATACCAATTGTCCCGTTGCCTCGGTTCAAAACCAAGATCACGGATGAGACGGTGCATGTCGGCAACGGTCATCTGGAACGTTGTCCCGGCCTGGCTGACAACGTTTTCCTCGATCATGATGCTGCCAAGATCGTTGGCACCATAAGTCAAGGCCACCTGACCGACTTCGAGCCCTTGCGTGACCCAGGAACTCTGGATGTTTTCGACGTTATCAAGGTAGATACGGCTTAACGCCTGCATTCGGAGATATTCATGCGCTCCGACAGTCTCTGCTTTCAGTTTGGTATTCTCGGACTGAAAGGTCCAGGCAATGAACGCGGTGAATCCTCCGGTCGCTTCCTGCTGTGAACGCACGCGCTCGAGATGTTCAATCCGGTCGTCCAACGTTTCCACATGACCAAACATCATGGTCGCCGAGGAATTTAATCCGATACGATGGGCCGCATCCATCACGCTCATCCATTCATCACTCGTCGCCTTGAGCGGAGCAATGCGATTGCGCACACGATCCACCAGAATTTCTCCTCCACCTCCGGGTATCGAACCAAGACCCGCCTCCTTGAACTGCTTCAACAAATCCTCCATCGGAAGATCAAACAGCTTTTGGAAATGAATGAACTCACTCGGACTGAAAGCGTGGATATTGACCTGAGGGAACTTCGATTTGATGTGGGAAAGCATGTCCAAATACCAATCCAAATCCAACGAAGGATGATGCCCACCCTGCATCAGGATCTGCGTCCCACCCAAGGCCAGCGTTTCCTCGATCTTTTGATCGAGTTCCTCCTTGGTGATGACGTAAGAATCAACATCCTTCTCCGTCCGGTAAAAGGCGCAGAACTTGCAATAAACATTGCAGATGTTGGTGTAGTTGATATTTCGATCGACATTGTAGGTGATGATGTCGTTGCCACGCCCTTCATAAGCCTTTTCCTTGGCCAACAGACGCCGGCGATGGGCCAACGCACCCAGCTCTTCCAACGGTAACGCATATAACCTGCGCGCATCATCCGCTGAAACGCGCCGACCCTCCCACACCTTCTCCATCAAAGCATCCATGGATGCATCGTAAATCATGTTGATACTTTACCGGAGTGCTGGTTCGTTTCAATCGTGAATGCGGTTGGATGAAGCCTTTAATTTTTTGCGGGAGACTGTGGCATTTCCTGGAACGCCCCTACAGGGCTTTGAAATGATTGGAAACGACAATTCCCAGGGCGATGCCCCGGGCTGATGTAGAATGCCCCGTTGGGGCGTGATTCGATCGAATACTCGATTAATTATTCAAAAAGGAAAATGGTCAAAAAACGTGCATCATCAATTATCCCAACAGAATTCCATTACAACGCACCAAAGGTGCAAACCAACCTAGCCCAGGGCACCGCCCTGGGTGTCGAAATCCACACAACTTCAAGCCCTGAAGGGGCGACCCCTTATACGCCTTCATGCTCACGTGTGATCATTCATTCGGCGGGATAAAACAAAAATCCATTGGAATCTCTCGTTCACGATCAACTGCGCCCCTGATTGGCAGAACGCAAAACAAACCACCGGTGGGGAAATCCTGGTCGAATGTAATTTCGATCATCCGACCTTTCGTCAACAGACCTTTCTCCCTCCATGCGGGACGCACGATCTTCTCGCCATGCTTGAATACAAAACGGAGATTTTCAAGTGACAGTGGTTCATGACCGAGATTCTTCAAACTCAAACGACAGCCATCATCATCCCTTCCAATAAAATCCACTTCGACCACCCTTGGTTCATCCAATGCATGATCGATCAACTCCATCAAACGGCGTCCGTGTTGTTTGGCAAATGTTTTCAGATCATCGGCAGCACTCAGAAACGGATCTTTTTCATGATACGGCGTGCGGTATGGATCCACCTGATACGCTTCCAATATTTGCTGATGGTTGACTTCTATCAACCGCTCAATCTTTCCTTCCAACAACCATTCCCTCGTCCATTCACGCAGCCGGTTCAAATAATCCAGCCGCAGATCAGGCTGACGAAAAATGCGTGAATGGATCAGGTAGGCATAGTTCGGTTGCCATCCGATATCCTGAATGGTCTGTGGAAAGACCGGAATGCGGGGTTCCAACACCCGATTCTCGAAAGCCGCCACGGCAAAGTTTCCGTTGTTGTGATCCCATGGAATGAAAAACCACTTCCGGGTATCCGGCTCCTGATAAAAGAAGTAATCATTGGCCTCAATCTCCGAACGATGACAGAGGACCTGCATGGCGAGATAATCCCGCACACGGGGCCAATCCATATTTTCCTCCACCCAAGCGCTGAAGTCGGCATTGGACACACTTTGTGCCTCTTTCAAAAACGTTTCCAATTGCTGCAAACCGTCACCTTTCCCGCGCAAATCACCCAAAGGTTTCTGGTCGGCAGAACCAAAGGTGGAAGCACGGATCAGCACACCATCCGGATCCAGACCAGCATGTTTTTTGAATGGTTTGCGAATGGGTTCGATGTCCAGGTAAACGCCCTGGTATTGACCGTTGATAACCAGATTGACATACCTGGCTTCCGAACAATGCAGCCCGTTTTGGAGGAACAAATCACAGGAGAGTTTTTCCTGCTGAAGCGTGTGGTCCATGGGTTCGGCTTTCAGATAGATGACATCGGTTGAAAAGGGAGATCCTTCTTTGAACTGAATGCGATAACTCTTTTTAGCCGCATGCCGGGTGCTGGCTCCGCGTAGTCGAACCTCCATGGGCCATCGTTGTTTGTTCAGCATGAATGTGCCATCCATTTCAATGTCCTCCGTGACATCCGCCAGCATGCGCTCCAATCCTTCTTTCGGGATTTGAACGGTATAGACCGGCATCTTCGAATCATCCAATTGCCTGGGAACAATCTCAATGATGCGTTTTGTGCTGAATGCTTGCTCGGACGCCACCAATCCAATGCGGTAACGAACGGTTTCACCCATCCGAACATCGTGGTCGATCCATCGTTCTTGACGCAAGGGAAGCGATTCGATCCGAACCCACCTTCCGTCCTCCTCACGCTCCACCATCACCTGGATACCAGATACTCCCTCAAACGGCGCCCAACGAATCACTCCCATGCCATAACCCCCCAATCCGTGAACCGTCGCAAGCACCTTTTCCAAATCCAGCTCCTGCCCGGCGAAAGGATGGGATCGCTTCAGACGTTCGAGCAGTTCCTGAATCTCCCGAACCTCGGCTTCATTTCCGATACGTTTTGCATGGGCCAATTCCTGCCGGAGTTCATCGATGCGATGCACAACATTTTCTTCATCCGACCGATTCAAGGCGCGTTCCAAAACTTCTCCTTCACGATTCAACGTCAACATGGCGATCCGTTCATCTTCCACGAAGAACTCCACCATCCATACATTCCACTGCTCCAGGAACCGGGTGCGTGACTGTAAATGGTCCAGGTTCCGCACTTGATCCCGCAAGGGTTCATCACCCAGGGCACGATGCAACGCTGAAGCGGAATCCGTGATCTCCTCTGCTCCAACCCGCATCGCCAGCAAAACCAAAATTGTCCATATCCATTTCATGATTTGATCTGCCTTTCTGGTTTCACACATCTTCAGACCTTTGCTTCATCCGACATGGATTGGATCTGTTTGACCGCATCGAGCAAAGCTCGCCAATCTTCGAGGGACGTCTCCATACCGGAACTGAACCGCAACACTCTTGAAGCAGCTGCACCGGTTACGCCCATGGCCTCCATCACGTGAGAAGTCTGTTCCTTTCCACTGGCACATGCCGAACCCGAGGAAACGGCAAAACCCATTTTGTCCAGCTTGACCACCCAACGCATCCGACAGTCCGTTTCCGGCATGACCACCGTCGTCGTATTCCAGAGCCTGGGAACTTCATCACTCAACACCCGGACATCGGGCATCTCGGTTCGCAACCAGGATTCGAAGGTTTTCTGAATGTTCTTGAGCTCTGATAGCTTTTCGATGGTCAGTTCCACTTCACGAGCTTTCAAAGCAGCCGCCATGGCGATCGCTCCGGCCACATTTTCGGTTCCGGCACGCCGCTGCATCTCTTGGGGACCACCGCGCAGGAGAGATTTCAGCTTCCCGGCGGAAGGGCATTTGAGAAATCCAATCCCTTTGGGCCCTCCAAATTTATGGGCACAACCGGACACCCAATCACATTTTCCAAGGCCACCCATCGGCAAACGGCCGATCCATTGTGCGGCGTCACAGAAAAAAGCCACCTCATGCCCGGCACACCATTGGCGAACGGATTCCCATGGTTGAAGACATCCGGTTTCATTGTTGGCCGCCATGACACAAACCAAATGGGGTCTGCCATTCTGAATTTGCGATTCGAACCAACTCAGCTCAACCACACCCTGTTTGTTCACCGGAATCCAGACAATGCGGTTTCCCATCCAAAACCTCGCACTCTCCAGGCAGCAGGGATGTTCGATCGAGGCCACCCAAACCGTGGCATCTTCCGGCAAGGTTTGAGACAGGTGATACCAGATGGTGTTGTTGGACTCGGTGGCGCCACTGGTCCACACCACATCCAAAGGCGAACAACCGAGCAGATCGCCCATCACCTGACGGGCATCCTCCATTGCCTTGTCGGCACGGGCACCGATACGGTGCAAACTGGACGGATTACCAGGAAACTGCTCAACAGCCTCCAGCCAAGCGTCCCGGGCAACCGCATTCATAGGAGCAGTGGCGTTGTGATCGAAATAATGCAAGAGGCCCATTAAGCCATTCGCCATCGAGATTGGCGAGACAGATTTATCTTAATAGTTAGAACTGAAACCAAAGCCGGAACTGAAACAAAGAAAAGAGAAAATCACAAAAGAATGTCCAATATGTAATGTATACTTGCATTAAATGGTATTTTATTTATGTTTTTCTAAGTGGTTGTTCCAAAAACAGAGCTTTTTGCGGTGCTTCGCCAGTTTAATCCCTGGTGGAGAGGCGGTCGTTTTCCCGACATGCCGACATGGAAAAGGGCCGCGTTCAGGGAGATTTCGGCTTGGGCTCAGAATCCTCCCGCTGGTCGTGCTCTCCTTCTGAGCGGAGCACGGCAGGTGGGCAAGACGACACTTTATCTCCAGGCAATAGACGTCTTGTTGGATCAAGGGGTTGCTCCGACAAACATCCTTTATGTGACCTTTGACCACCCTCTTTTGAAACTCATCGGGCTGGATGACCTGTTGAATCTATGGCGGGAATTTGAACCCGCTCGCGAAGGACCAGAGTATCTTTTTCTCGATGAAATTCAGTTGGTGAAAGGCTGGCAGACTTGGTTGAAGCATCAAGTTGATTTTGTAAAGCGTCGTCGCATTGCCGTAACCGGATCCGCCACACCGTTGGTCACAGAGGGACAGGAATCAGGAGTGGGTCGATGGCAGACCATTCGACTCGCAACTTTGTCGTTTTTTGAATACCTGCAAATTCGCAAAACGCCGATTCCTCCCTTACCCGCCATCCATTCGTTTTTAGAACTGTTTTCGTGGGATGCAAATGAGTTTGTAAAATGGGGCGAAGTGGGCCGTCCACTCGTCGGCTTATTCCACGAATATTTGTTGCGAGGCGGTTTTCCCCAGACCGCTCAGATGGAAAGTATTTCTCTCGCGCAAAAACTTCTGCGTGAGGACATCGTGGATAAAGTCCTCAAGCGGGATATGACGGCTTTATTCGGCGTTCGTCGTGTCGTGGAGTTGGAACAGGTCTTCCTCTATCTTTGTCTGCATGATGGTGGATTGCTCAATTTACAGGATTTGTGTTCCAGCCTTCAGCTAAAACGACCGACAGTAGGAAACTTCATCGAACTACTGGAAAACACACATCTGATTCATCGATTATTGCCACTTGGGTATGGCAAGCAGGTGTTGAAAGCGTCGGCAAAGGTTTATCTGGCGGATGCTGCCATTGCGCCGGGCGTGTTGTTGAAGGGAAAAGAAATGTTGGAAGATTCGAATGCCCTTGGTCGAGCGGTCGAGACAGCGTTTTTCAAGCACCTCTTCACTCGTTACTACGCTCGAAGCATCGGGTTTTCCTATTGGCGAGGTAAAAGGGACAAGGAGGTGGATATCATTGCTGATCTTGGGGATAGATTGGTTCCCTTTGAAGTAAAATATCGGACACCCAAACATACCGGTATCCAGGAATTGAAGGGATTGATTGAATTTTGCGCCCAACAAAACACAGAGAAAGGCTATGTGATCACCCGAGAGCTGCCTGATTTTCAAGTGATGGACGTCCAACACAAAACAGCCAAGGCTCGGTTCCTGAAAATCCCTGCGCCGTTGGCGTGTTACTGGCTCGGTAGATCGGAATTGGAATCGTCATCTCGCGAAACATGATCCTTTGGTCTGGATGAGGCTACCCATCTTTGCGAAGAGCAGACACCTTTCTTTGATTGGAATAATGGAGATACCAGACCAAAACGAGAAAATCGTAAACAGCATGGGTGATGATCGGTGCCAACAATTGTCCGGTCGCCATCCAGACCACGCTCATGTAGACACCCATGAAGGTTGCCAGAACGAAGTAGAATGGAGTAAGGGCATGGCATGCTCCAAAGAGGACGGCCGATAATACGATGGCAGCCGGCGCACCCATGGAGGTTTGAGCGCCACCTTGAATGACACCTCGAAACAGGATTTCTTCACTGATGCCTGCAACAAGAGAGATGACGAGCAACTGCAGGATGGTAAACTCCTGAAACATGGGTCGTATGACCACATCCATGATCCGCCGAATGTTCTGGCAGGGTTCCCATTGGGATTGGAGCAACCAGAAAAACATGGAGATGAGTGGCAAGGTTGAGGAGAGTCCGACGGCAAGCCCTTTCCAATTCCAAGTGTGGACGTCGAACAGAGGAACGCCCAGCAACCAGCCCAATACCCATGCCACCAACAAGAGGGTTGATTCAAAGAAAACGATACGTAAGAACATAAGGCTGGCAATGTGTCGTTGGTTGTTTCTCGGTTTTTCCTCTGTATTCTTGAAAACCCTTTTCAACTAGTTCGCTTTGGCATGAATTATGCCATAAAAATACGTGCAATAAGCGGGAGGTTTTGAGCATCATACCCACTGTTTGACCGCGGTAGGTGAAGATTCCCAAACCAGGGCGGATTGACACGATATTGAAAGACCGACCATCGAGCTAACGGTGGGTTGCTCCGTCACCGCAATGTGACGTTAATCAACTACGGGCTTTCGAAGGAGTGACCAAGTCTGTCAGGTAAAAGGATGTTTTCGCTTGCCGCGGTCCTTACTTCCAAACAAACGACGGATCTCCCAAGGTGATGATGGATGGGTTTCTCAACACTTCCTTGTTGTAGAGAAGCACCTTGTCTTCGATATCCTTCACCACGCCTCCGGATTCTTCCACAATACATTGAGCGGCTGCCGTATCCCATTCCATCGTGGGCACATCCCTCAGGTAAATATCCGCCTTCCCTTCAGCCACCAGGCAAAATTTCAGTGAGCTTCCCATGCTCTGGGTCTGCGCGGTGGGAAATCGCTCAAGGAGTTCCTGAACCATGGGTCCTGCATGATCCCGACTGGCCACAATGGAAAGCGCATCCGCATCCGGCCTTCGGGCTTTGATGGCGAGGGAGGCGTCTTCCTGGACCTGTTTAAAGGCTCCCTGTCCATGTTCAGCCCAGTAAAACAAGTTCTTCGCAGGAACGTAAACCACACCCAATAAAGATTTTCCATCCTGTACCAGGGCTATGTTCACCGTGAACTCACCGGTCTGTTTGATGAATTCCTTGGTCCCGTCCATCGGATCCACCACCCAAAACCGATCCCAATTCCTCCTGTCCTCAAACGGAACTTCCCTGGCTTCTTCGGACAACACCGGAATCGACGCATCCAAATCCTTCAAACCCGCGACAATCGTGTGATGAGCCGCCAGATCAGCCTTGGTCAAAGGGCTGTCATCGGACTTTTTCTCAACTGGAATCGGTTGTCCGTAAAAGGATAAGATTTTTTCTCCGGCTTCGGCAGCGATGGTTTTGACAGTTTCGATCATGGCAATGGAGTTCTCAGGCCCGCATGGTTCATTCAACCAAGCGAGCCGGAGAGGATTCAAAAGGGTTTTACTGTGAATCTCAGGAGGCCGTGTTGGTCCGCATGGGCATGATGACGTAGATGAATGGCGTCTGGACTTTGATCACGCCGGGACTCAACTCGTCGGACATTTCGAGGAAGACCTCATCGTCTTCGAGCACCTTCAGGGGATCCATCATGTAAAGCGGGTTGAAGGACACCGTGATATCCTCCCCGGAATAGTTGATGGCGATGTTTTCCCTTGCCTCACCCACATCGGGGGTATTGGCGGTGATTTGGAGGTTGTTTTGGGTAAAAGCGAACTTGACGGAGTGAGCTTTGTCGCTGGTCATGATTTCCGCGCGCCTGAGGGCCTGCAGGAGCTCTTCGCGGACCAAAGGAACCCTTTCGGTGCACTTCTTGGGAATGACCTGCGAGTAGTTCGGATAATTGCCTTCAATGAGCTTTGTAATCAACAACGCCGAATTCTCACCTTCCCCTGAGAGAAAGAACGAGGCCTGGTTGTCCTGAAACTGCACATCGACGGTTCCTTCGTCCCCCAGCAGACGATTGAGCTCATTGATGGCTTTAGTTGGAACGATGAACTGCACCTGTACATCAGGGGTTTCTTCCAAATCTTCCTCCACCAAGGCCAAACGTCGTCCATCGGTAGCAACCATGGTTAACTTGAACTCTTTAATGCTGAGATAGATACCGTTCAGCACATAACGGGATTCTTCGGTAGAAACCGCATAAGAGGTCTTCCTGAGCATTCCTTTAAGCCGTTCCTGAGAGATGGAAACCTTGTTTTTCTCTTCAAACTTGGCCAAGGGAGGGAACTCATTGGCTCCAAGACCAACGATTTTGAAGAAGGAAGCTCCCGCGTGGATACTGCACACATTCTTCTCGTCGACCTGGAGTTCGATTTCCGGGGTGGAAAGCTCTCGTACGATTCCCACCATTTTCTTGGCAGGCAGCGTTACCTTGCCTTCCTCCTGAACATCGGCTGTGACGGTGCAGGAGACCGTGACATCCAGATCGGTCGCCGTAAGGATCAACTTGCCCTCTTCAGCTACCAGAAGGACGTTGGAGAGAACGGGGAGGGTGGTGCGCGGATTGACCACGTTCTGCACGGATTGCAATCCGCGGATCAATTCTTCTTTGGCGATTGTGATTTTCATGCGCTATGGATGTCTAATAATTCTCAAAGAGAGACAAAATGTATTAAAATTAAGCCCTGTGAATAAGCCAAACAAGTGGCGGTGTCAAGGCTGGCTCAAGGACTTACAACGAATCTCCCATGTGAACAACAAAGTGATATCCAGCGGGTTAGACCCACTTATTGAGGTTATCCATATTATTTACAAAGTTATTCACAGCTTGTTGGGCCATTATTTCACAACCAGGCACCTCTTGAGCACTCGTGGAATCATCTCATTTGCGTAAGGAAGATCCTCCTGAGAGGTTTCCTTTCCCAAGGACAAGCGCACCAAAGCGTTGGCTTTGTCGCGGCTGATTCCCATCGCCAGAACGACGTGGGAAGGTTCCAATGACCCGACGGAACAGGCCGAACCACTCGAAGCACAGATGCCTTCCAAATCCAATCCTGCCAGCAAACCAATGCTGTCGCAACCGTTAACCGTAAAGGAAAGCGTATTTTGAAGACTGCCGGTTTGGGGTGTCAGGATATCCACTTCAGGGATAGTAAGCAGGGATTCCCGCAGGCATCGCTTCGCTTCCCGGATGCTTTCCTGACTGAAAACCGGTGGATTGGAAAATCGTTTCAAGGCTTCGACCAGTCCTACGATGGCAGCAAGATTTTCCGTTCCCGCGCGGCGTTCATTCTCATGGGCGCCACCAAAAAGGATCTTATCCGGCAACAAAGGCGAACGGATGAACAGCGCACCCGAACCTTTGGGACCATGTAATTTGTGGGCACAGACCGAAACCAGGTCCGCATTGAACTGGTGGATGGATTCGACCGGTTCTTTTCCAAACCATTGCACTGCGTCCGTGTGAAAGAGCACGCCACGTTCACGACAGATGGCACCGATTTCCGCGATGGGTTGGATCGTCCCGATTTCATTGTTGGCTGCCATTACCGAAACCAATTGTGTATCTTCTCGAATGGCTTCCCGGACCGTTTTCGGATCCACTCGACCTTCGCCGTCTACGGGTAAAATCGTGAGATCAAAGCCCTCCTTCTCCGCCAGGTACTCAAAGCAATGCAATACAGCATGATGTTCAATGGCGCTGCAAACGAGATGACGACCCTTTGATTTAAGCAGTCGTGCTGTTCCAAAGATAGCCAGATTGTTGCTTTCCGTGCCTCCGCTGGTAAAAACGATTTCGCTGGGTTTGCACTTCCACAACTCTGAAAGATCATACCTTGCTTCATCCAGATGCGCTTTGGCATCCCGTCCCACCCGATGGATGCTGGATGGATTGCCATAATGATTCCGCATGTGGGGAACCATGCATTCCCACACGCCTTCATCGAGAGGCGTCGTGGCGTTGTAATCGAGATAAACCGTTCTCACGTGGCCGCTCCTTTCCAAACATTCAGGGCCTGATGATCACCGGTTCGGTAGGATTGTTCAATGGCTTCGGCAATAAAAGCCTTTCCTTTTACAACAGCCGACTCTAGCGAAGCGCCCAATGCCAGATGGGCCGTAATGGCGGCCGAATAGGTGCACCCGGTGCCATGTGTGTCTTTGCTTTTGATGTAGGCGGATTCCATGGCGTTCAATGTATGACCGTCGTAAAAATAGTCGATCACCTTCCCGCGCGAGGGGAGATGACCGCCCTTGAGCAAAAATGGAACTTCATATCGATCCACCAGTTGACGAACGGATGCTTTGGCCTGGGCGGAACCCCGAATGGTCCTTCCCAACAACACCTCGGCTTCCGCTATATTGGGCGTGATCACACTTGCCAGAGGAATCAATCGATTTTGGATGACTTCAATGCAGCTGTTCTGGAGCAACTGAGCGCCACTGGTGGCGATCATCACCGGATCCAGCACGTACCAACGGGGCTTCAACAATTCAAGACCACGAAGGACGGATTGCACGATGGCTTTTGAAAACAGCATGCCCGATTTCACCGCTTCTGGTTTCAATCCATTGTTCAAAGCCTGAAACTGTGAAAAAACCACGCGGGATGAGACAGGTTGAATCGCTTTCACCTCCTTCGGATTCTGCGCTGTCACACATGTCAGCACACTCGTGCCGTGTACCTTCAAAACGGCAAACGTCTTGAGGTCTGTTTGAATCCCCGCCCCACCACCACTGTCGGAACCTGCGACCGTGAGGGCACAAGGAACGGATCGTTGCGGGCCTGTTCTAGTTTGTTTCATGACCAAATGATGTGGCCGAACGTTTTCAACGAACGAACCGCCATGATGTTAAAGATTCCGAACTGGAGATGCAATCTGCGACCAGCATAAAAGATGCACCATTATGGACTGCGCGTGGCTCGACACCGCTTTGGAAACCTCTCCCCTACCCAAGAAGTATTCTTATACCAAATGGCACCCTATCCCCACAGTATCGTACTCATGGTCACCCGCAGGGTGAGTCTCCTGGAAAAGGGCAGTTTTTATTCAGGAGTAAGCCATGACGTTTCCCTGTCGTATCCAAAGCGGTGTCGAGCCACGCGCAATCCATAGTGCGCCTGCAATAATGGATCTTTTTCGGAATGAGGCGAGATGTCAGACCACGACTTGACTTTTAACGGTTGCACGCGTTTATTGCTCCCATGCGTTATCTGGTCCTTTTTACCTTACTCATCATGGGTTTGAGTGCTTGTAAGAAACAGGCTTTGTCCACTCCTCCCGGAATGGAACATGACCCGGTCTGGACAGGCAACGACGGCGCATTGGGCAACACCAAAGCCGCTTCCGAAAAAACATATCAATCCAAGACCACCATTATACCGGTGGTCAATGCCCCCATCGGCCAGGTGGCATCGGTTCACACGGCGTTGCGATTTGTCATTCTCGATTTTCCCCTGCACCCCATGCCTCAGATTGACCAGCGACTCTTCATCTACCGCAAAAACCAGAAAGTCGGCGAAGTCAAAGTCACCGGCCCTGCCCACGGCAGAACCATCGCTGCCGACATCGTCGCCGGCGAAGCTCTCGCAGAAGACGAAGTTCGACCCGAGTAGGTAGATCGTGTCATTTTTTCCCGCGGATGCGTGGATCCCATCGCATACACGCAATAAAGTCACATCAGGCTGGTGATCAATGGAATTGACTGTAGAGGATGCTTCCTGGGCCCAGTGAGAGCGCTGTTGGGAAAAGCGAGTTTTCCATGTGCCCTTCTTCCGATGCAAACAAGGCCGTTGATAGGGCGTCGCCTTCTTCCGCTATTTTTGTGATGACTGTGACGGAAGCTTTTCCTTCAACCGGGAGTCCCGTAGCCGGGTGGATGATGTGTGAATAGCGTTTGCCGTTGATCCGATAGCCTCGCTGGTCGTTTGCCGTGGTGGCCACGGAGGCATTCTGGATTTCCATGTCATGGATGAAAGCGTCTTCCTGGTCCGGATCACGGATCAAAATGTTCCACCCGCTTTTTCCTGGTGGCGGATCAAGCGCGAGAATGTGTCCGCCAAAGGATAGCATGGCGCGTTGGATGCCTTGCTGTTTCAGCATCTCAGCCGCCCGATCCATGGCGTAGCCTTTTCCAATGCCACCCAGATCCACTCGGACCCCTTTTGTGTCGAACCAAGCTGTCAGATTCTTCTCGTCCAGGTGTACGTGATGCATGCCGACACTCTTGGTGGATTGTTCAATGGCCCTGGCATCTGGAACGCTGTTGTTGGCATGGCGCCATAACTGGACGATAGGCCCGACGGTGATATCGAATGCACCATTGGTTTGGTGAGTGATTTCTTTGCTGCGCTTCAGCAGTTCGAAAACCTCATGGCTCAAAGCGACTGGTGCATCAGCGCCATGCTGATTGAGTTGAGAGATTTGCGAATTGGCTTTGTAAGTGCTGAGGTGTTGTTCAATCCGGTCCACTTCCTCGAATGCCAGATTCATGGCATGGTCGATGCTGGCTTCGGATGAACCATAGGCCTGGATTTCGAGGAAAGTTCCCATCAGCAGGCGACCTCGTTTGCGGTGAACGAGTTTTTCCCCGGAGGATTCGTTGTTAAGTTGAGCAGGAAGTTTACTGGATGGACGAAGGAATAAACCGGATTGCTTGGCATCTTTCGCTTCGGTCATGACATCGAGATAAATCAACTGACGCTTGATGGATTCGATCAGGGACTGGCAGGAGATCGTTGCGCCGGCGATGATGCGAATGTCGCGCTCCAGGTGTTTGCTGTCCTCGGGGGAATGACCTTTGAACTGGTCTTTGAAGGAATCCTGTTTGACTTCGAATCCGTATTTTTCGTGATAGTTCAATATCTCCACCGCATGCACCTTGTGGGCTGGGTCGACAGCGAGGAGATATTCGAACGGATGGTATTTGCCAGGCGCTTCATCGACAATGGCTCGTCCGATCAGTTTGCCGTCCTGCTTGCAACGATAGTATTTGAAGAAGCGACTGGGTAAACGAATCCCAAGACGCTCCGCGAGTTCGGCGCGTTGCGTCTTGGTGGCTATCATGCGGTGGAGGTCAAACTCATCAGCATTCGGAAATGCCAGTTTCAGCGCTTCCTTTTCCGTCATGTATTCCTCAGCAAATAATGGATTCAAAAAGAGGCCACCAAGAGCGAGCGCGAAGATTAATTTTGAAGTGAAGCGGGTGAGGTTCATAACATGATCGATGGTTGTTTTCCTGAAGGTATGATCTCCTGTCAAAGATCCATTGAATCCTTAAAAGGCGTATCCAACTCCCAAGGCGATTCGATCTGCGAGATCGGCGGCCAGAGATTCCACGAATGTGTAATCCGCTTTGATGACCACACGTGGCATGGGATAGAATCCGATACCCAAGGTCGTTTCACGCAGGGACAGATTACGGTTGGCAGGTCCTGCCAGCGTTTTTCCGGATTGTGGATCGATGTACTCGTAGCGGACAAACGCCACCGCGTCGGAGTTTTCAAGTTTCCCGGTTTTCCAGGAATCCGGCCAGAAGTGGTAACCCAATTCCACATAAGCGCCGAATAACTCATCAGAAGTGCCAGCTCCCACCATAGGATTCATTGCGGCCGGATTATCCACATAGGCGGCCTCCGTTCTGAAATCCCACTTTCGCCAGCTCAACTGGGTGTCCGCTGCCCAAATCTGAACATTTTCACTGGGCCGTCCTGCGTTGCGACCCTGATCGCCGTTCTCAACACCGATGTTGGAATAGGAAAAACCACTGCGCCATTTCCATTCCGTATCCGATTCCGCCGCGATGAGCGGATAAAAATCCACACGAGAACTGATACCAAAGTCATTCATACTGGGACGTTCTTTCATTCGACCGCCACGCAGACCGGAGCCACCGCTGAATCGGGAGCCGTCCAGTCCGGCGTGCACGTAACTTTCGTAACTCAACCAGTCCGTGACACGTCCCCATACACCGATACCATCGATGGACCATGTGCTTGGCAAAATGCGCTGTGAATAGGTCGGGCGTTCGGTGCCATTGAAGGTGGTGGGTTCGTGATAACGATTGATGATGCCAGCCGGATGCAGGGTGCGTCCCACGCGAATGTTGACCGGATCCGCAACGCTGAAATCAAAGAAGAATTGTTCCAGAGATATTTCACCATCGCTGTCGTTGACAAAGGCGTGCTCAATTTCTGTTTCGGTGTTCAGGAAAACCCAATCCGCAAATTGATATCCCATGAAACCAACAAAGCGATGAATGTCCGATTGATCGCCGCCTGTTCCTTCGGTGAAATTGAAATGATGCTCCCCATAAGCACCCAGCATCAATCCGGCGGGCAAAGTGTTTCGGGAAAGGCCGGGGCGTTGGGGCGGGGCGATGGGGTTGGCAATGTTGTTTCCAGTCAACGTAATGACTGGTCCGGATGACGGAGCCGATGCGAGTGCTTCTTCCTGGGCTGCCATTTCTTCAAGCATGGCCTGCTGCTGTTCTTCCAATGCCTCGGTCTGCTGTCGCTGCTGTTCTGCTTTTTCAGCCAGCTTATTACGTTCAGATTTCAGCTCCTGAAGTTCGGCCAGGACCGCTTCCAAGGTCTGCTCCAGTTTATGAATCCGGTCATCCACCGAACTCTTGTTAGCGGATTCCTGAGCGATCGCTGGTTGAGGTAATAAGCCGATAGCAAGCAGCACGGCAACAAGACGAATCGAAATAATACGATGATACGACATGAATTTTCAGCTGTATTTGATGGTTCTGTTTGGAAGGAGGCTGTACCAACTTCCCTTCTAATGAGACTCAGTCTCAATCAAACCACAGGCAGCGTCAATTCTTTTTTTGAGATCCAGTCTCAATAGGGCTCGGAAAAAACAAGCGGGAGAATCTTACGGCATCGATTGACAGCCAAAGATTCTCCCGTGCTCGAGGAGTGGGTTATCGATATTTTCAATAGGGCAGCACAGGGCGCCATGCTGGGGCGGATTTTGGATTGGCCAGCCCGGTGGAGGCGTTGCTGCCCAGTTCGAAATCGCTGATCTTCAGGTTGCGCTTTTTGTAGTAGCCCTCTTCGTTGTTGAACCCGTAGAAGGTCGGGGCGAAATCGTCGACAAAGGTAACATCCGCCGCTTTGCGTACTTTCAATCCTGTCATGTGATAGACCGTGTTTACAAACAGACGGCGCAGGTCTTTGTCCAGCATGTCCACGGAAGCTCCCAGGGTGGTGCAGAATGCCTGGCCTTGACTGGTTCCATTCGGGGCGGTGTACGTTCTCAACCAAGCCAGCGGCATCATGGGATTGTTTTTCTCGCCATCGATCGGAGCCGAATCTTCATCCAATGTCACCGTCACCGCACCGCGCAGGAGGATGGTGGATTGGGCGGGATCCAGGTTGCGAATGCCGTAAACGTCCGTGGGGCCGAAAATCTTACCAACGCCTTTCAGGACGGGGTGCTTGGCGTTTTGGCTTTCGACGATCGCCAGGGTTCCTTGTCCTTTGTGATGGCCGTGGTGGCTGATCCAGGTTTCGCCGAGAATCTTGAGCCCAAATTGTCCCCAACGGAAATCGCCGGTTTTTCCCGGACCGGTAAAGGCATGGGTCGCCGTGCGAAATCCCATGACAGGTTTGCCGGCATTGAGATAGTCGGCGATGATCTGATATTGTTCGTCGCTTAAACGGCGGAAGCGCGTTCCGATGATCATCAGATCGGCATCCTTCAAGGCTTCCAGACCTGGCATGCTTTGTTGATTGTTCGGATCGATGTAGTTGTTCTCAGGATCCTGCGAAAAAAGGACGGTGCAGTCGAAACCATGACGCTGGCTCAGGATTTTTGCGAGCATGGGGTTGGTTTCTTCGGAGCGATATTCTTCGTCTCCGGAAATCAAAACGATGTGTTTTCCCTTGCCCGGACCACCCTGTCCTTCGAAGTGCAGCCATGGATTGTTTTGACCCCACACGTTCATTTGTAGAGTGCACAATGCGACAAACGCCGATATACGAGATAATGCTTTTAAGCTTTTCATGATCTTGGATGGGGTAAATATTCCAGATCATCACCAAAAAGCAAAGCCCATTCATGAAATGCCCGTGTTGAAAGATCCGGAGGGTCAAGCTCCGCCTTGAACCCACTTCAATCCTCAAGACGATCGAACTGCAATCAGGCTGCCATGGAAAGGCTGTAGGCGCACGCAAACCGATGGCTACCCTCATTCCACGTCACTTGCTTAGGTAGATTGAAAAGGAGGAAGTATGGGATCGAGGTGGAACTCGTCCCTCCGATGATGGTAAAAACCCAAGCACTTTTTCCTTTGCGTCTCCGCGCCTCTGCGTGAGTAATAAACCCATGATCGCACGCGTCACATTGGAAATCGCCCTCCGCAAGGAGTTCGATTACCTGGTTCCCCCCGAGTTTCAGGATCGGGTGGATATTGGCGCGCGAGTGAAAGTTCCTTTTGGGGGCCGCAAACTGATGGGGGTGGTCACCGGACTTCCCGATCAATCCGACCACCACAAACTCAAGCCCATCCTGAACGTCGTCGGCAAAGGAAGCCTGGTGACGCCCAAAGTGCTGGCTCTGGCGCGTTGGATGGCCGGGTATTACTGCTGCCCGATCGAAACGGCGTTGAAGAGCGTCCTTCCCGTGGCGGTGCGCAAGGAAAAGGAGGGATGGAAAAAGCAACTGCACATTCGTGCCGTGGAACCGGTGGGATCCGAAACCAAGCTGACCAAACGTCAAGAAGAACTCCGGTCTATTCTTCAGGAGTGGAAAGAAATGCCCTTGCAAGAGTTCCTGAAAATGACGCAGTCGACCAAGGCAACCGTCAAGAAGCTGGAAGACGCCGGCGTGGCGAAGCTGACGCGCGAGGTGATCGAACGGGATCCCTATGCCGATGAACACATCGTCCCGACTGAATCCCTCGAATTGAATCAGGAACAACGCCGTTCATTGGACGCCATCGAGCAGGCCATGGATGCTGATCCGGATCAAAAGACTTCATCGGTCTTTCTACTGCATGGGGTGACCGGAAGCGGTAAAACCGAGGTATACCTCCAGGCCATCGATCATGCGATGGATCAGGGGAAAGGAGCCATCGTGCTCGTTCCGGAAATCTCTCTGACCCCTCAGACGGTCGAGCGATTCAAAGCCCGGTTTTCCTCGGGCAAAAACAAAACGCTGGTGGCCGTGTTGCACAGTCATTTGTCCGATGGCGAACGGCATGATGAATGGCACAAAATTCGGGAAGGACGCGCCCGCATCGTGATCGGTGCGCGCAGTGCGGTGTTTGCGCCGGTGGATCCATTGGGATTGATCATCGTCGACGAAGAACACGAACACTCCTACAAACAGGAAGAAGCCCCTCGTTATCATGCGCGTGATGTGGCGGTGGTTCGCGCGCAAAGAGAACATGCAGTGGTGGTGCTGGGCTCAGCCACACCTTCTCTGGAGACCTATTACAATACTCAAAAAGGGAAGTATCAGTTACTCGAAATGCCTTCCCGCGCCGATGACAAAACCATGCCCTGGGTCCGTGTGGTGGATATGCGGAGCGAGGGAAAAAAGAACAAAGGCATTCCGATCCTTTCCCAGCAACTGAAGGAATCGATCCAACAACGACTGGATAACCGGGAACAGACCATGCTGTTTCTGAATCGCCGTGGCTATGCTTCTTCCATGCAGTGTCCCAAATGCGGGTTCGTTGCCGGTTGCCCCAATTGCAGTATTTCCCTGACTTATCACCGGCGTCAACAACAGCTGCGCTGTCACATTTGTGGTCATGACGAGAAAGCTCCGGTTTGTTGTCCAATTGATACCTGCAAAAGTTACGAGATTCGATTTGCCGGGATTGGCACTGAGAAAGTGGAAGACACCTTGAAAGTGTTGTTTCCCAAGGCAGGGATTCAGCGTATGGATTCGGACACGCTCAAAAGAAAAGAAGATTACAAACGAATCCTCACCGATTTCAGATTGGGCAAGGTTGATATCCTGATCGGCACACAGATGATCGCCAAAGGGCTGCATTTTCCGAATGTCACCCTGGTGGGCATTATCTATGCGGATCTGAGTTTGCACATGCCGGATTTCCGGGCAGGTGAACGCACCTTTCAACTCCTGACACAGGTGGCGGGCAGAGCCGGGAGAGGGGATGTGGAAGGGGATGTCTATGTGCAGTCCTTTACCCCTTTCCACGCAGCGATTCAATATGCTCGCCGTCACGATTACCTTGGGTTTTATGAGCAGGAAATCGAGTTTCGGAAAGAGACCCTGTATCCACCTGCCATGCGACTGGCTGTGATCACGCTGCGGGGTAAAAACGAAGAAAAACTTAAACTGAGTGGTCAACATCTTGCTCAACGCATCGGGCAGTTTAAAGAGAAGATGCCCGACCTGATGGTTGCCGGACCTTCACCCGCTCCGCTTGAACGAGCGGAAACCTTCTTTCGCTATCAAATCATGATGAAATGTGCACGCATGTCACGTCTGGGCGCCATGCTCGCCGAACTCATTGCCGAAACACGGCTGCCCGAAGGGGTGTTGACCGCAGTGGACATCGATCCGGTCAATATGCACTAGCGACCCCCAAGGTAGATCGTGTCGTCCCCGACGCGCATCCTCTGGGCATCCGAATTCAAAATGCCTCTCTA